>OMKS01002072.1_pt1 | contig 17177 bp, 8 predicted proteins | sample 1674721 | NCBI WGS metagenome assembly OMKS01 (sample SAMN06264996, study PRJEB25208) | sediment metagenome | isolation source: hot spring sediment | place: USA: California | collected 2014-09-02
ACGAGATCTAGTACGGTCTCGTGGGCTCGGAGATGTGTATAAGAGACAGACTTTCTGCCATGCCGGTGGACACAATAAAATTGTTCGGGTCTTCAAACTTTAGATCACCCCGACTGTAACGCATTACCACGCTGCCTGCATTCAAGGTGGCAATCAGGTCCGCCCGCCCATCGCGGTTGATATCCGCCAACGTCACGGATACGGGTCTATACCCGACGTATATTCTCGAAGCTTTTGAAAAGTTTCCGTTTTTTAAGCCGCCCAGCACATAAACACTGTTGTCCGCCGTATGCACCGTGACAGCGTCGAGGCATCCGTTGCCGGTAATATCCGCCATGGCCATCATTTGCGGTTCCGAGCCGGTGGCAAAACGCAAATGCGTTTCCTCGTCAAATGTGCCGTCACCCCTGCCGAACCAACGCACAACCCGGGGGTCGGCGTTGTCGTTCGGCGACAGCGGGTCCCGTGAACTCAAAAACACCAGATCGAGGTTGCCGTCGCCATTGGTGTCGGCAAGATGAACGTCCCGCGGGTAATTGCCTGCGTTTGTGATAATGGGCGGGTTGAATCTCCCCGTTCCATTGTTCAATAAAACGGCCACGGTGTCGGTGCGGCTGTTCCCGGCAACAATGTCAGGACTGCCGTCATTATTGACGTCACCCAGCGCGAGTGAAAGCGCTTCCGGCGCGCCTTGGGAATTGTCCGTTTGCACCGGAAAGAACTGGGGCGCTGCAAAGACGCCGGGGCCAACAGCGAGGTACACGAAAACCTGCGTTTGACCCGTTATTGAAACGACGATATCCTCGCGCCCGTCATTATTCAGATCGCCCGATGTCATCGTCAGCGGTTTTCCCGTCAGAATAACGGGAGACAACGCCTCGAATGTGCCGTCGCCCTTCGCTTCCATAATGGAAACAGTATTATCGTTATAGTTCAAAACGGCGATGTCGTCCCTGCCGTCCTCAGTAAAATCAGCCGTCACCGCTTTCCGCGGTTTTGCGCCGACGGCAAAGCGCCGGTCCGATTCAAACGCTGCGTTGCCGCGGTTATAAGCAATGGATATGGTGTCAGTGGAATAGTCCGCCGTAACCAGATCGAGCCGGCCGCTGTTGTTCATGTCTGCTGCCGTAACGGCTATTGCGCCCCACCCCGAACCATAAACGGCGGCCTCGCCGAATTCACCCGGTCCGTTGCCCCGCAGCAAAGCCAACCGGCTGATGGGCTGCCGGTCCTCGCCTGTTTTGTCAAAAAGCACCGCGGCAATGTCAGGGATGGTGTTGCCGCTGAAATCTGCGACAACGAAGCGTCCCGCCGGATACGGCAACGCGATGCGCGTTTCCGCGCTGAATTGTCCGTCGCCCAGGGCGTATAACACCGACAGGTCGCCGGAGCCGGCGTTGCCCGCCACAAGGTCGCGCAACCCGTTGTTGTCAAGATCCACCGCCGTCACCAGCTGCGGTTTGTGGCCGCAGGGCAACGAAACGCCCGGCAGGTAATTCACACCCGTGCCTTGCAGCAGATGCAGCGTGTCGGTGTCGGGGTGCGCCGTAACAATATCCGTAATGCCGTCACCATCGAGATCGCCCACCCAAATGCCCGCCGGCGCCTGTTCCACGGGAACGCTCACAGGCTCAAGAAAGGCGCCCGCGCCTTCGCCCACAAGCAGGGTCACCGTTCCCGCCGCAGTGTCCGCCGTAACCAAATCCATGACGCCGTCCATGTTCAGGTCCGCCGCGGCAATGGCGCGCGGCCCGGATTCCGGAACAAGATTCAAGGCGGTCGAAGCGTCAAAGCCGCCGTTCCCATCGCCAAACAACAGGGTTACCTGCGCATACTGTTCGTTAACCACCGCAAGATCGAGCACGCCGTTTCCAGACAAATCGCACAACACCGCGGCGCGGGGCGCGGCGCCCAGCTCATACGTTACCGCTTCGGCAAAGCCGCCCGCGCCGTCCGCGAGCAATACGGAAGCGGTTTCGGGAACCCAGTTCAACGTTACCACATCGGGCAGACCGTCCCGGTTCAGATCGCCCACAAGCGCTTCATACGGCGTCTCGCCCGTGGGATAGGTGAGGCGGCCAAGAAACACGCGGCGAAGCGGGTTGGAAAGATAATCTATGGGATCATCCGAGTTCAGCCAATCACAACCGATGATCAACAGGCCGACCGCCATGACAACAAGCGAAAACAACCGCATTGCCTGCCGCGCGCCTTGCCGATGGAAATGGTACGTTTTCATACGCTTCCGCCTTATCCTGTTTCATGCGCCGCCCGCGCCGCTGCAACACGCAACGACAACGCGCAAACCAACATTCATCAGTATACCACCATCGCCGGAAAATGACAATCAAATGACAATCGGGTCATCCCAAGAAAAAGCGATCAAATCTGACGCGCCCCGAGGATACGGCGATACGCCTCAGACGGGTGTCGCACACAATATCAAACAATACACAAACCCTGGTCAATAGACGCAACCCGGCGCGCTAAAGCGTGAACGACATGCCGCACTTATTTTTTTGATCGTGGTTGCCGGGTTAAGGGGGCACGTCCCCAGAACGCCGCAAGATTAGCGCGGAAACAAGGGCGTTTTATCTTCTGACATGGCAAGCAGCCGCGCCGTTTCGTCGGGAGTGATTGGGTCGAGAGCGCCGCGCATATCAAGGGCAAGCCTGTATAACGCTTCACGACCGGGCGGCAACGCGGCGACCACGGGTCTGCTGAGCGTCCACCGCAGCGCCAGCGACGCCTCCTCCGGGTCGTCCACGGGTTGATACCACATGTCACCCCATTTTCCTTCTTTTGGCGCTGCCGCCGACCAACGCTGCCGCGCCATCGCTTTTAGGGCTATGCACGGGGTATTCGTTGCCAGCGCCTTGTCAATGGCCGCGGGACCGAAAGCCGCTTTGAGCCAGGGCGTGTAGCTGATGGGGAAATAAAAAAAATCAAAATCGTATCGTTCCATGGCGGCCACGGCGGATTCCGTGGAATGGGACGAGAACCCCAGACAACGAATCCGTCCCCACTTTTTCAAGTCCAGAAGATACTCCATCGCGCCGCCGTCCGCAAACGCCGCGTCCACATCCTTGTCCACATGTTGTATTCCGTGAACAAGATACATGTCAAAGTAATCCGTGCCGAGAATTTCACATGAACGGTTGAATTCGGCTTGCGCGCCTTCACGTGTGCGTTCGCGGGTCTTGGTGGAAAGGATGATATCCTTGCGGCGCGGTTTCAGGAACGGCGCAAGCATCGTTTCCGAATTGCCGTAGGATGCGGCGGTGTCGAAGAAATTCACGCCCATTGCCAGCGAATCGCTGACCACCTGTTCCACCGCTTCCGGCGCGCTGTCCCGCGCCACAAGCCCGCTGAATCCGATGACGGGCAAGGTGATGCCGGTTTTGCCGAGGGGTCGGCGCGGCATCATGCCGGGCGCCGGCGCTTCACCCCATGCGCCGGACGCCAGCGCCGCCGCCGAGCCGGTTATTGTTTCAAGAAATTCGCGACGTTTCATGGTTTGTCTCCTTTGCGCGCGCCGGCTTGCATGTCGTCTTCGTCATGCGCCGGTGCAACCCGCATTATGCCATACCCTTCAGAAATTGTCCCGTGGTTCGGCGGCGTCTGCCGGGCGCCGTTCTTCCAGCTTTGCTGCCTGCGGCAGTGGCGTTTCCTGCCAGAGTCCGTCCTTTCTGATGAACAGGATGCCCATGTCGCGCCAGAACCCCAGGCGCGCGATGGTGTGTGAAATGATGGCTGATGTGAGATTATTCTGCGACTGGATAAGGTCGTTCTGGGCGTCCACCTGGTCCTGCGCGGTCGCTTCGCCCAGCTCCGCAAGCAATTGCTGTTCTTCCACGCGGCGTTCGCTGAGCCGGACGCTTTCCAGGGCCACCTCGTAGTTGCGGCGCGCCTGTTCGAGATTGCGCCATGCCGCCCGCACCTCGAGTTTGACCGTGTCTTGGGCGAGTTCCGCCTGGCGCCCGGCGCGCTCAAGATCAATCAACGCGGCGCGGTATGCGTTCCGCTCCGCTTTTTTGTCAAAGACGGGATCAAAATCAAAACCCGCGCTCCAGTCCATGCGGTTAAAATCAAGCCGCTCCGGGCTGTTGTCTCCCTTCGTAGCGACATCCGCGCCCGCGACAAGGTCCAATTGCGGCTTTAATGCGTTTGCCGCGACGCGAACCTTGCGCTCGGCGTCGGCTACGCGGTCGCGGTCATTATACAAGTCCAGCCGCGCGGCCAAAGCCACGGACACGGCGTCTTCCGAGGCGATGGCGGGATGATCAAGCCCCTGTTCTCGCAACCTCGCCAAATCGCCGTCATCAAGCACGATTTGCGCGTCCGTGGACAGACCCAGCATGATCTTGAAACTGTCCAGTTCCTCCTGGTAGCGGCGCACGGCGTTGATGTACCGGTTTTCGTTGTCCAACTGCGCCTGCACCATGCGCCCGAGTTCCGCTTGGGTGCGCAGGCCCTCTTCCGAAAAGGCGCGCTCGCGCGCCACGTTCATGCGGAAATTCTCGAGGCCGCGCCAGTTGTTGCGCACAATGTCGCGCTGCTCCAGCACACTGTAGTAGGCCGCGCATACATTCACCGCAAACTCTTTGCGATAATGGGTATAGTCGCGCAACGCATACAACGCATCCCGTTCGGCCTGTGTGAGCCTTTCCGCGGCGATGTCCGCGCCCGCGCCGCGCAACAACGGCTGGGTGAGCGCGAGGCTGAGGGTGGAGCCCGAGGCCGCGCGCGGTTCGCCCGTCAGGAAGCGCAGGAAGTCGGTGGTCAGCGCCGCCGCAATGCGTCCGCCGCCGCGCATCAATTTATCCACGCCCAAAGTCGTTCCGCCGGTAACGCGCCGTTCCTCCACGAGCCGCGCGCGGGGCTGGTCGAGTCCGGCGGCGGCGCCCGCCTCCTCGACAACACTTGCGTAGGCGCGCAACAATTCCGCCTCTGTGCCCGTGATTTGTTCCAGTTGACCGATAACCGCGCCGGCGCCGGTCATGGCTTCGTTAAACACCGACGGCGCAGTCTGATCGGACGCGCTTCGCCGCAACGCGGCGTCAACGCCGCCTGAAAAAATGGGCGTGTACCGATGCCGGTCAAGGGTCAGCGAGAGCGCCTGTAAATACAGCGACTCCTTGGCGTTCAGATAGCTTCGGTTTTGTCGGGTGGCCAGTTGTATCGCCTGTTCCAAGTTGATGATGGCGAATCCGGCCTCTGACGCTATCTCCGTTCCCAAGCTTTCATCGGCGGCGGCAAGGACGTCAAGTGAGGAGAGGTCAAGAAAATCCTTCGACGGTTCAATCGAGAAATCAGGCTCCGCGCCCGGAACCGCATCGCTTTTTTCCGTGATGATGTCGTAGGTTTCCGCGTCCGCGCGCTGCCGGTGGCCGGTGGTGGAACAACCGGAATAAAACACCAACAGCGACGCCAGCAGCAAGGAAACGTTTCGTTTTGATGTCATATAAAAGAGTGTCTTATGGGTAAGATTCATATCACTGTTTTCAGAAGATAACATTGCCGGGGCGGGCGCCGGCCGCAAGCCCGGTATTTTTCTGCGCGGTGAAGCGAGAACAGCCGATGATTGTTGCCCGCGGCGGTTTGAACATACGAGTTGCCGAATGGAACACAACCCTGAAATTGTAACCTATTTTACCGACATCACAAAAAGCGGCGCCGCTATTTAATATAAGACTCCATTGGACGCAGGTCGGTTTTTGTGGAAGCGTACGAAGAAGGCAGGGTAAAATGATGCTGCGGGCATAATTCGTGGCCGGCGGGTCGGAACGCCGGGCAACGCCCGCATTGGATTAAACATGACAAGGAGTCGGCAAAATGAACTCAATGAGCCGCCGCAACTTTCTGGATACGGCCTGCGCGGGTGTGCTGGCGGGTCTGACAACCAAACTGGCCGCCGCCGCGCCAAGCGAACGGGTGCGCCATGCGCTCATAGGCGCCGGCGTCCAGGGCAAACGCCATGCGCAGATGTTTTCCGGATTTGGAGACTGCGATCTGGTCGCAATATGTGATGTTGATCCGGAGCGGCGAAACGCTTTCGCCAAACGCCTGCCCAACCCGGAGCGCCTGGCCGTGTATGAGGATTACCGCCATATCTTGGACGCCTCGGATATTGACGCCGTCAGTATCGCCACGCCCGACCATTGGCACACGCCCCTGGCGCTGGCGGCGCTGGCGGCGGGCAAGCATGTGTATGTGGAAAAGCCCTGTTCCCATAACATCCGCGAAGCGCAAATGCTCGCGCAGGCCGCGGCGGCGTCCGGAAAATGCGTACAGCACGGCACTCAGGGGCGCGCCGGGAAAGCGTTTCAGGAAGCGGTGGCGTTTATGCGCGACGGCGGCCTCGGGAAGGTGCGCATGGCGAAAGCCATCAATCATCAGCATCGCCCGCCCATTGGCCGGGAGCCTGAGACCGACCCGCCCGAAGGCGTCAATTACGACCTCTGGCTGGGGCCCGCCCCACTCCATCCCTTCACAAAAAACCGGTGGCATTACAACTGGCACTGGTTCTGGGATTATGGCTGCGGCGACATCGGCAATGACGGGATTCATCAGATAGACCAAGCGCGATGGGGGCTTGGCGTGAACCTTCCCAACGCCGTAATCGCCGCCGGCGGGCAGCTCTATTACAACGATGATCACGAAACGCCGGACACGCAAACCGTCGTTTATGAATACAATGATTGCCATCTCATGTATGAGATGAGATTGTGGACGGACTATTCCCTCGAAGGTCATGACAACGGCGTCGTTTTTTATGGCGATGAGGGTAAACTCGAATTTGGAAGGGAGGGAAGCAAAGCGATCTTCAAGGACGGAAAACAGAAAGTTTTCGGCGCCGCCGCGGACATTCTCGACCACGGACGCAATTTCATTGATTGCATAAAGGCAAACAATCCCGGAGGGCTGTATGCGCCCATTGAAGAAGGCGTCCTTTCCACGGTATTGTGTCATCTGGGCAACGTCGCCACGCGCGTTGGGCGTAAACTCCATCTTGACCCAATCACCGGAGAATGCAAAAACGATGCGGAAGCCACAACGCTCTACGCCCGCGAGTACCGGCGGGGCTATGAGCTCCCTGGCATGTCATGAACGCCAAAACAATCATAGTGGCGCTCACGCTTTACGCTTGGGGTGTTGCTGCTTTGTTCGCGTTTGCATTTCAGCGGACGCTCCTGATGACGGAAAACATTCGGAAAGCGTCGCCCGATATGCGAGGCGGCCTTCCTATAAGGAATATGTCATGAGTATGATGCTGGCCGTTGTTTTCACGTGCGTGGGCGCGGCAACTGGAGGCGCTGATTATATAATCACTTTCGAGCAGCGCGCTGGACGCATGGGCATCTTGGTGGATGGGGAACCCTTTGCCGTATATGTCTATGAAGACACGAAGACGTTGCGGCCTTATTTCTGCGATGTCAAGGCGCCAAACGGCGCGCAGGCGACCCGCAATCATCCGCCCGATCCGGAGATGGACAAGGATAATATGGACCACGACACCTTTCACCCGGGCATTTGGCTGGCGTTTGGCGATCTTGGCCGCGAGGATTTCTGGCGCAACAAGGCGCGGGTGCGCCATCTGCGCTTTGAAGAAGCGCCACAAGACGGCGCAATGGCGACATTCACCGTGGTCAACGCGTATGAAACTTCCGGCGTCCAGCCCCGTATCCTGTGCGAGGAAACCTGCGCGTATACCATAACGGCCGACGGCACAAGGCGTTTGATCACGAGCAAATCCCGTTTTCAACCGTTGGAACCCGGCGTCTGCTTTGGTGATCAGGAGGAGATGGGTTGCGGGGTGCGCATCGCCACGACGCTGACCGTCCGCCACGGTTCCGGCGTCATACTCAATAATCATGGGGATGTCAACGAAAAAGGAACCTGGGGCAAACAAGCAAACTGGTGCGCCTATTCAGGGGTCGTAAACGGTTGCCGTGTCGGCGTAATGCTCATGGCCGGTCCCGGCAATTTTCGGCAATCATGGTTTCACAACCGCGATTACGGGCTGATGGTGGCCAATCCCTTCGGTAAAAAATCCATGACTGCGCCAACAGACCGCGCCGTGTCGCCCGACGCAACGCCATTAAAGAAAGATATGGCGCTTGAATTAAGCTATGCAGTATGTGTTTTCAGCACACTGTCCGAGGAACATCCCGAATATCAGCTTATTTACGAAGCATACGTGAATCATTAGGCGCTTTACGCAAACGGGCGCCTGGTTTCAGAACGGCCTCTGTCTGAAAGCAGTTGTTTTACCCTTGTTTTTCTTTACCGGGGTTGTTATACTGTGAAAACGCGCAAAACGCGCCCATAGTGGAAGCAATTGGCGGCACAAGCACGCACAACACCATAAAGGAGAACAATATGATCGGCTATTTCAAGCAGAACCGGGATTTTTTGCGGAGAACAGTGATTACCGTGGTATTGGGGGTGTTCCTGTCAGGCTGCCCCTTTGGCCCGCTCGGGGTGAGGGAGCTGGACAATATCCGCGAAGACACCACCTTGAAGGCGGGAACTTACATTGCGAAGAAGAACATTTCCGTGACCAATGGCGCCACATTAACGCTGCTCCCCGGCGTAAAAATCGTTTTTGAAGCGGACAGAACCATGTCCGTTGAGGGCGATGCCAGCCTGAACGCCGTCGGCACGGAGAAAAAGCCCATCCTGTTTACCGGGGTTGAATCCTCCCGGGGCTTTTGGGGCGGTTTACGCCTTTATAACACAAACTCCTCCAATAACCAACTGGAGTATGTAACCATTGAATATGGCGGCGGTTACTACGACGGCAACCTGCTGCTTTACGGTTCGTCAAGCAATCCCGCGCGGGCGGCTGTCAACCATTGCACTTTCCGCCAGAGCGCCCAATACGGGTTCGCCTCGGGCGGCACGGTTGTCATTGACGGTTTTGAAGAAAACACGTTGACCGAGAACAGCGCGGGCGCGGCCAGTCTGGACGCCGACCACGTTGGTTTCCTGTCCGACACAAGCGCTTTTTCCGGCAATGACGCGGATATTGTTTCCGTTCCCTCCGGCAACATCAATTCGGATGCTGTCTGGCCCGGCATAGACGCTGATTATGCCATAGCCACGGGCGTGAGCGTACATGCGGCGTTGACAATCGAAGCGGGCGCGGTGCTGGCGTTTGCGGCGGGGAAAACCATGTCGGTGGAATCCTCCGGCAGCCTGACGGCGGCGGGCACTGAGGAGGCGCCGGTTTTCTTCACCGGCGCCGAGGAAACACCCGGCTATTGGGGCGGCCTGCGATTCTATAACTCGAACAATACTGTCAACGCTTTATCCCATGCCGTGTTTGAATACGCCGGTGGTTATTGGAACGCCAATGTATACGTCACCGGCTCATCATCAGTGCCGTCACGGGTTGCCATGGACAATTGCACATTTCGCTTTAGCAAGGAATACGGCCTCAGCACGAGCGGCAATGTCATAATTTCTTCGTTTGTCGGCAATGTGCTCACGGAAAACACCGCGGGAGCGGCCCGTGTTGACGCCGGGCATGTCGGATTTCTTGACGCCTCCTCCTCGTTCAGGGGCAATCAGGTGGATGTGGTGCATATCGCCTCGGGAAACGTTGACACGGACGCCGTGTGGCGGGGCATTGACGCGCCGTATCTGGTGGACACGGGCGTAGGCGTTTACGCGGCGCTGACAATAGAACCGGGCGCGGCGCTGGCGTTTGCGGCGGGGAGAACCATGTCTGTGGAGTCTTCCGGCAGCCTCGCCGCAGTGGGCACAAACGAAGCGCCTGTCTTTTTTACCGGCGCCGAGGAAATACCCGGTTATTGGGGCGGACTGCGTTTTTACAATAGCAACACCCAAGCAAACGTCCTGACTCATTGCGTGTTCGAATACGGAGGCGGATATTGGGACGGCAACCTGTACATTACGGGTTCTTCGGCCAATCCCGCCCGGGTTGCCGTAACAGCATGCGCTTTTGAAAACAGCCTCAAGTGGGGCATAAGTCTTGCCGGCACGGTTGACGTGAATGATGATATTGCCACCGCCAATACGTTCGCAAACAACGCCGGAGGCGATATACGCGGCCTGTAATCGCGGTACTGATGCGCACTGTCGCCGCAGGCGCCGCTTCTTCCGGGCGAAGTCCCGGACGCAGCGTAGCGCCTTATCGTCCAGAAACCGCGATCAAGAAAAAGAAGTTGGGTATGTTGTTCACGCTTCAGCGTGCGGGGTTGCGTGTATGACCTTATCGGCCAGAAACCGCGATCAAGAAAAAGAAGTTGGGTATGTTGTTCACGCTTCAGCGTGCGGGGTTGCGTGTATGACTCAGAGTTTGTGTACTACTGCCGCACGCTGAAGCGTGAACAACATACAAAGAGAATAGTCAACTCTGGGTTGCGGGCAACGCCCGCCTTAGGATCAACTATGCTCCAGTCGCCTTGGGATTGCCATATCGCCAACCACAACTATAGCGTGACAGCATGTCACGTATGCAAAGTAATATCTTCCAGGACCAAAGGCCGTAATATCTGTTGTTATTGACCGCTCGCGGCGGTGCGGGTGCGCAGTTTTGTCTCCTCGATGGCGGCATAGAGGACGGGGGTGGCGAAAAGTGTGATGAGCAATATTGCCATGCCGCCGATGGACGGGATCGCCATCGGGATCATGACGTCCGCGCCGCGCCCGGTGGACGTGAGCACGGGGATGAGCGCGAGGATGGTGGTGGCGGAGGTCATCAAACATGGGCGCACGCGCCTTGCCCCCGCCTCGAGCGCCGTGTCGCGAATCGCCTGAACTGAGTCTGGTTTCTTACGCTTAAAGCTCTGGCCAAGGTAGGTGAGCATGACCACGCCGTCGTCGGTGGCGATGCCGAACAGCGCGAGAAACCCGACCCATACCGCCACGCTGAGGTTGACGGGCGCGATCTGGAACAGTTCGCGCAGGTCCACGCCGAAAGGCGCGCCGTCGAGAAACCATGGCTGTCCGTAGAGCCACAACAGGATGAAGCCGCCCGACCATGCGGTGAAAATGCCCGTAAAGATGACCAGCGTATGAATAATCGAGCGGAACTGTTGATAAAGTATCAGGAAGATGATGAACAGCGACAGCGGCAGCACGAGCATGAGCGTGCGCCGCGCGCGCAACTGGTTTTCATACATGCCGGCGAAGGTGTAGCTGACGCCCGCGGGCAGATCGGGGTCAAGATGTTCGCGCAGATACGCCTGGGCGCGCTCGACCACGTCCACTTCCGCCTCGTCACCCGCCTTGTCGAACAACACATAGCCGACCAGAAACGTGTCTTCGCTCTTGATCATCTGCGGCCCCGGCGCGTACACAATGTCCGCCAGCTGTTCCAGCGGTATCTGCGCGGTTTCGCCGACCCTGGCATCCCGCGCCGGCACGAGAATCCTGCCGAGCGCCTCGGGCGAGTCGCGCAGTTCGCGCAGGTACCGCGCACGCACGTTGTAACGCTCGCGTCCCTCGACGGTGCGCGTGATGGGCATGCCGCCGATGGCGGTGGCGATGATGTCCTGCGCGTCCTGTATGCGCACGCCGTACCGGGCGATGCGCTCGCGGTCAATCCGGATTTCCAAGTAGGGCTTGCCGACGACGCGGTCGGCGACGACGGCGGCGGGTTCCACGCCCTCGACCTGTTTCAACAGTTCCTCGACGCGGTAGCCGACCTGCTCGATGGTTTTGAGATCGGGTCCCTGTATCTTCACGCCCATGGGCGCGCGCATGCCGCTTTGCAGCATGACGATGCGCGCCGATATGGGCTGCAGTTTGGGCGCGCTGGTGAGCCCTTCGAACTGCGCCGCCGCCACAATCTCATCCCAAATGTCGTCCGGCGTCCTGATGCGGGCGCGCCACTGACGGTAGGGGCGGCCGCTCGGGTCAGGGATCAGGTCGCCCCGTTCATCCCGTGCATACGCATCGGTCGCGGCATCGTATCGAAAACGAATGCGTCTGCCTTGTTCATCGCTGAGGTATTCCGGTTTGTAATTGATCACGGTCTCGATCATGCTCACCGGCGCGGGGTCCAGCGGGCTTTCGGCGCGTCCCAGCTTGCCCACCACGCTCTCCACTTCGGGGATGGCCTGTATCGCCATGTCCTTGGCCCGCATGATGTCCATCACCTCGCCGATGGAGGCGTGCGGCATGGTTACCGGCATATATAAGAATGCGCCCTCGTCCAGCGGCGGCATAAACTCGCGTCCCAGCCCGGGGAAGGCCTCATCGAGGCGGCGGCTGAGTTCGGTCTGTTGCCAGCGCTCCGGCAGCCATTGCGCGACCGTTCCATAGCCCAGCCAGACGACAAATCCCGCCAGCGATATGGCCGATGGAACCAGCAAAAACGCCGCCTTGTGCCGCAAGAACACGCGCAGCAAGGGCGCGTAGGCAAGATGGAACACCTGAAAGAAAAGGAGCAGCGACGCCATCAGCGCAAACACAAAAATGACGTTACGCATGGGGCTGCCATGCGCGCCCAGCGGCTCCCAGAGAAATGCCAGCGCCACCGCCAATGCCGCGGCAAGGGCGTAGCTCACCGCATAGCCGAGCATCGTCGCCGCGCGTTTGGGCAGCACGACGACGGCAAGCCAGTAGCCGCCCAGTAAGGGTATCAGCCAGCCAATACCACCCAGGAACGCGGGCGCAAGCAATGTTCCGAGAAACGCCGGCAGCGCCAGCGCGAGATACAAACGGCGGCGTCCGGCCTGAAATGTCCTGAACAGCAGCTGCGCCAGCGGCGGCAGCAGCGTGAGCGTCAGCGCAATGGACGCGAACAGCGCGAAGGTCTTGGTAAATGCCAGCGGACTGAACAGTTTTCCTTCCGCGCCGGTCATGGTGAACACGGGCAGGAAACTGACGATGGTGGTGGCGACGGCGGTGGTGATGGCGCCGCCCACTTCCGCCGCGGCGTTGCGGACAATGGCGCTGCGGTCGGCGTCCGCCGGCGCTTCGTTGAGTCGGTTGATAATGTTCTCACTGAGCACAATGCCCATGTCCACCACCGTGCCAATGGCGATGGCGATGCCGGACAGCGCCACGATGTTGGCGTCCACGCCGAACAGCCGCATCATGATGAAGCAGGTCAGCACCGCCAGCGGCAGCAGCGACGATATGAGCAGCGAGCTGCGTATATGCCGCATCATCACAATGATGACGATAATCGCCACCAGAATCTGGTTGCTCAGCGCGTCATAAAGCGTGGTGAGCGTTTCCCGAATCAAGCCCGTCCGGTCGTAGAAAGACACAATCGTTACCTGTGAGACCGTGCCGTCCTCGAGCATCTTGCGCGGCAGGCCCGGCGCGATCTCGGCTATCTTCTCCTTCACATTCTTGATAATCGCCAGAGGGTTGTCGCCGTAACGCGCCGTCACCACCCCGCCCACCGCCTCCGCGCCCGCCTTGTCCAACGCGCCGCGCCGCTCGGCGGGTCCCAGCGCGACATGCGCGATGTTGCGGAGCAGCGCGGGCGTGCCCGCTTCGGCGCGCACTACAATGTTCTCGATATCCTCGAGGGTCTTGATGAAACCCAGCCCGCGGATGATGTACTCGACTTGGTTGATTTCAATAGTGCGCGCGCCCGCGTCCAGATTCGAGCGGCGCACGGCGTCGGCGATGTCCGGCAGCGTCACGCCCCAGGCGAGCATGGCGTCGGGGTCCACGTCAATCTGGTATTCGCGCTGGAAGCCGCCCACGGAGGCGACCTCCGCCACGCCTTCGGCGGCAAGCAGCGCATAACGCACATGCCAGTCTTGGATGCTGCGCAGTTCATCGAGGTCCCAGCCGCCCGCCGGGTTGCCGTTGGCGTCGCGGCCTTCGAGGGTGTACCAGAATATCTGTCCCAGCGCCGTGGCGTCGGGACCGAGCGCGGGCTGCGTGTCCGCAGGCAGGATGTCCGGCGGCAGACTTGACAACTTTTCCAAAACCCGGCTGCGCGACCAGTAGAACTCTACGCTTTCATCAAAGATGATGTAAATGGAAGAAAAGCCGAACATGGACAGCGAACGTATGGTCTTCACGCCGGGTATGCCGAGCAGATTCACCGTGAGCGGATAGGTGACCTGGTCTTCCACATCCTGCGGCGAGCGTCCCGGCCATTCGGTAAACACAATCTGCTGGTTTTCGCCGATGTCGGGTATGGCGTCCACCGGCACGGGAAAACGGGGCAGGTCGCCAAATTCCCAGTCGAAAGGCGCGGTCAACAGTCCCCATCCCACCAGCGCCACCGCCAGCAGCGTCACCAGCAGCGGATTATTCATGCAGAACCGGATAAGGCCGGTGATGACGCCCGATTCATTGTTATTGGATTCCTGTTTCATAGTAGGTTCCAATCACATTTCAATGATTGTGCTGCGCACTGGGCGCCAGTGGCGCGGCCTCCGCGTTCATCATGCTCGGGCGCGCGCGTATCTGCAACGCCGAATCAATGCGAAACGCGCCCTTGACCACGACGCGCTCGCCTTCGCGCAGTCCTTCCTTCACCACATAGTAACCGTCCACGCGCGGGCCGAGAAGAATCTCGCGTCCTTCGTAAGTGGGACGCTCCTGATCAGGAACTGCCACATAGACCACGGCGCGCGCGCCGGTCAGCAGCGGCGCCGTGTCGGGAATAAGCAACGGCGGTATATCATTCGGCGCGGCGACGGGCGCTTCGAGCACGGCGCGCGCGAACATACCCGGCTTGAGGCGTCCGTCCGCGTTGTCCACTTCCACGCGCGCGTTGACGGTGCGCGACGCGCCCGTCAGCACCGGCTCGATGAAGACGACACGCCCCTCGAACGATTCGCCCGGATGCGCGTCCACGCTGAAAGTCATGCGCTGCTCAAGTTCAATAAAAGGCATGTCGCTCTCGTAGGCTTTCAATTGCACCCAAACGACGGATAGATCGGCCACCGTAAAAATGACGCTGCCCGGCTCTACATAGTCGCCCTGCTGCACATGCCGTTCGATGACCGTGCCGCCGATGGGCGCGGCGATGGTGATGATCGTGTCGTTCCCATCACCGCTTTCCAGCGCGCGCACCTGCGCCTCGGACAAGCCCCACAGGCGCAGCCGCTGCCGCGCCGCGTTAACCGCGCTGTCCGCCACATTGCGCGCACTCGCCACGGAACTGTCCGCCAGCCGCGCCGCGCTCTGCTTCGCCTGCAGCAGTTCCGCGCGCGCCGTGAGCAGTTCGGGACTGTACAGTCCGGCCAGCGGCGCGCCGCGCTCGACCTGCGCGCCCGTGTAGCGAACATGCAACCGGTCAAGACGGCCGCCCACATACGCGCTCACCCGCGCAAGGCGCGTCTCGTCCGCTTCGATCATGCCCACCAGCCGCAATTCACGCGAGGCAGAACGGCGCACAACCGGCGCGGTCTGGATGTTTGCCAGCGCGCGCGCTTCTTCAGACATGGCCAGGCGCCGCGCGCTGTCGCCCGCGCCAGCGGGCGCGTCATACACGGGCGCCATGTCCATGCCGCATACCGGACATTTGCCGGGATGGGGCAGCGGCGGCACGCAGAACATGGCGCATGCGTAGCCCGCGGGTTCCGCCTGTTTCTCCGCGTCATGGACATGCGGCGATGCTTCCGTTGTTTTTTCAAGCACCAGTTTCATGCCGCAAATCGGACAGTCGCCCGGCTCCGGCAGGCGGATATGGGGATGCATGGGGCAGGTCCATACTTCTTCCGCATGTTCGGCGGGAGCGACGCCCGGCGCGTCCGGCAACGACGCTTGGCCGACATGTCCGCCAAGCGTATACGCGCCCCACAACGCGGCAGCAAACACGACAATCGTTACGATGCGAGAACCAAGCCATCGTGAGGCGCGTTTCAGAAAATCCATCTTACTCATGATGCGCTTCCTCCAACAACGGAGCGGTGACGTTTTCTTCCCCCATGTCGGAGGCGGGAAAGCCCCCGCTCCGCGCGGCGTGAGGAACTTCCAGAAACACAAATCGCGCGCCGGTGATGCGCTGCGCATCCGCCAGCAGCAACAGGTAATCGCGCTTGATCTGCAATTGTTCCCGGCGCAATCCAACTATTGCGCGCAGTGCGTCCAGCATGTTGAGATAATCGCCGACGCCGGTTTCGTATTCGGCGCGGCTCGTCTCCCACGTCTCCTGCGCCAGGGGAATCAATCCTTCCTCATACATCAGCATCCGGTCTGCCAGACTGCGCAACTGCGCGAATGCGCCTTCGAGGGCGGAGGCCGTTTTCACCGCCAGCGCCTGCTTGCGCAGACGCGCCTCTTTTTCGATGAGCCGCGCTTCCGCCATCTGCGCCCGACGGCGGGCGTTGGGTACGGGAATGGTGAATCCCACCATCACGCCAACGGTGTCGCGGCGCCCTGAAGCGTTCATGCTCATGGACGCAGCGGCGCTGTTCATATATTCGAGGCCAATGGTGAAATCAGGGCGGTAATCTTCCCGCGCCAACGCCCGCGACAGCAGCCCTATTTCCATTTGCCGTTCCAACTGCGCCGCTTCGGGCAACCGCTCCATCGCGTGCGCCGCAAGTTCACGCGGCGCGATATCAGGCAACATCACGGCGATGTCGTCAAGAGGCGGCGGGTCGCCCTGTTCGAGCAATGCGTCCGCCGCATGAAGATTGCCCACAGCGGCGCGAAGCGCGGCGCGAAGCGATTCCAGACGGCCGGGAAAGCCGAGCAGTTCCTTATCCAGACGCGCCAGCTCCGTTTGCCCTTTCAGCAATGGTTGTCGGCCATGACGCCCGAAGGCGTATCCGGCCAGCGTCGCCTCGATAAATTGCTCGACATAAGTCTTCTCTTTGCGGGTCAACGCAAGAGAAGCGTGCTCAAAGGCAAGGTCATAGTAGCGGCGCGAAATGTCATGGATGATGTCCAGCAGGCGGATATTGTGCGTCTCGAGCGCCACCGCCGCCTCCTGTTCGGCCATCTTCCCCTTCAGGCGCAACCGCTCGGGCCACGGAATCGGCTGCATCACCTGCAAGGTATACGCCGTATTGCTTCGCATGGACTGGGTGCCGGGCAACTGCACCGCCGGTTCCGGAAACGTCCGTCCCCGAGGCGCTGTGCCGCCGCTTGAATAGGCGATTTTCGTCTGCACGGACGGATCGGGCAGCGACGTTGCCTGCGGAACGCGCTGCAAGCGGCCTTCATAATACGCCAAGTCCGCCTGCAATTCCGGATTGGCCCGCAAGGCCGCTTCTATC
>OMKS01002073.1_pt1 | contig 17165 bp, 15 predicted proteins | sample 1674721 | NCBI WGS metagenome assembly OMKS01 (sample SAMN06264996, study PRJEB25208) | sediment metagenome | isolation source: hot spring sediment | place: USA: California | collected 2014-09-02
GGAGAATGGATATCTATTCCATATGTTGCTTTGACAACACCGTCATAGAATTTCCTGTGCGACCTAACGTCTTCTCCAGTAAAAACGTAAAGTCCCTTCACTCTTCTACTCTCTCGAATTCCTATATCGTCTGCGATTTTTTCAATTCTTGACTCTTCGAATCCGCGAACGTACTTCCTCGTGAAGGCGACGAGCTGATCTATCTGCTCAGAGCATTCGAAGACAGATTGACTCAGTTCAAAAGGATTAAGGGGATCTTTATCGGACGAATGGGTTGTGTTTACCGATACTCTGTCTTCTCCAGGGAGTTCAATGAAGAAGAAGTAATCGTGAAGATTGTTAAATCCGCTATTTCTAGCCTTTTCGATCTCTTCGAAGTAGCCCGCAACTGAAAGAGGCTTCGAATCGGGTGTCACCCATTTGAAGAAGTTGCTTCTTCTACGACCGACATCTTCTCTAATTCTCTCAAAGTTGATGTTGCTCATTGTAAACATAAGGGTTGAAGCCTGATGCGCACCCTCCATATTACCGGAGAAAAGAGTGGCACCTGCCATTTTAGCCAGTGAGGCGTCCCCCGTTGAATCAAGAAACATCTTTGCTTTCGCGGTGAACTTGGCTCCTGAAGAGGAAATGAAACTAACTTCTTCAATTTTTCGCTCGGAGGAGACAACTGCTGTAGGAAGCGAATGAAGAACAAGCGAAACTCCTGCCTTTCTCAGCTTCTCCAGAAAGATAATCTTCAAAGTCTCTGAATCGAAGGAGTTTCTGAGGATCCCCCCACGTTCATGAAGGTCAACCAGGATTTCCCCAAAAATCCCCGAAACAAGAGATTCGCCCCCGAGCCAGAATCTCATAAAGGGATTGCATAGGCCGATAGTGGAAATGCCGCCAACGGAGCCATTCCTTTCAACCAGCAGCACTTCCAGGCCTCTTCTGGATGCAGCCAAAGCTGCATGGATTCCTGATATTCCAGAACCAACAACAACTAGATCCTTCTCAATGAAGTTCATGACCCATCACTTGCTCTAGGACTCTTGATGTAACTTCACGCGAGAAGAAGATTGCACAATCGTTCTTTTCCGTCTCGGGTCGGGCAATGGCACTCCACAGAATCACAAAAAACACCTCACCATCAGAGCACTGAAGCAGGAAGGACAATTTCTACACCATGAATGGAATAGAGACCAGATAATTTCGCTGTTTCTTCGTATTATAGTCAATCTTTCTGCACTATCCCATTTTCACTCAAGGCAGAAAGAAAAATCCCTTGGCATTAAGCTCCTATTTCATTAATTTTCAGATTTCTTTCCCTTGATCTCAACTATCTCTGAGATAGAATGCACTTAGTCGTTTTATATTAACATTGGCGGCAACTGGATGCTTTCAGATTCGAGAAAGCAAATGACATCGTTTTTCTTTGTTGGCTTTCCAACTTTACTCGCAAATCTGAAATGGATCCTTATGAATGAAGCAATTGTTCAAAACAGCCAAGACGAACACAGGCATCAACCTTCTTTGATCTCAGAAAGCACTGGAATATAATTATCAGGTCATTATCATTCTTTCTCTCGATTCTCACTCAAATCTTTGTTAAATTCTACGGGGAGGCGATTCTATGAAACGTATTGTCATTCTAGCACTTGTATTAACGACACTCCTTATGTTTTCTGGATGTTACCTGGTTTTGAAATGTGTTGACTTTGAAGGATTCGCTGTTGGAACACAGTACCACAATGGTGATGTCTTTTCTGAACTAACGACGCAGATGGTAATAAAGCCATTCTTTTGGTCAACGGAACTCCCACTCCAAATGGTGTAATGACCGTCACAAATGCAGGTATGGCCGGGCATGCGGGTAAGGATGTCAACCTAAACAACATCACTATTTCTTTCAAGTTCCCTGTCAACCCCTCTGGTCTCATTCTCTATTACGGAGAGTACGGAGGAAATATAAATGTGGAAATAAATGGGGTTCTCGAAAATGTACAGGGCTTCTCTGATATCGATGGAAAAGTAATCGGGGGAGTGAATGTGACTTTGACAGGCGTGAGCGGCTCTAAGGGAATACTGAATCTTCAGGGTGCAATTACATCTTTTTCGATAGGAGGTCAGGAACTCTGGATAGACCACATTTGCCCGCGAAAATAAAACTAACGAAGCTCAGCACTTCTAATGCCCTTCAGTCTTGAAAGCCCAACAATAAGAGTCTTGACTTTTATTGCATCGCCTTTACTCACTTCAACCAAGAGACTTAAGCTCTCTTCGTCCTCGTCGATTTCTAGCGACTCAACTGTCAATCCATTATCCATGAACCATTCTGAAACCTTCTTAGACATCTCTTGAGTGTTGTTGGCGACAATTAGGACCCTGGGTAGATTTCTTCCCCCTATGAGAAGCTCTATTTTCTTGAGAAAGAGAACAATCATCAATGCAAATACCGTAACAATTGCAGAAAGCAAGTACTCTCCACTGCCGAATCCCATTCCTACGGCAGCGGTCACCCATAGTGTTGCAGCCGTTGTCAAGCCCTTAACGGAAAACCCCTTCTTCAATATGGTTCCCGCACCCAGAAATCCTATTCCAGAAACAATTTGTGCAGCAACACGGCCAGGGTCACCGTGTTCGGCAGTTACAAAAACGGTCGTGGAAAGAACCGTTATAAAGGCGGCCCCGACGCAAATTAGCGAATGCGTCCTAAGTCCAGCAGGCTTATAGATTCTCTCTCTCGTGACTCCAATCAATGCTCCCGCAACTAGGGCACAGAATAATCTAAAGGATAAATCCAGATACTCCAACTGCAAACCCTCCCTTAAGTAAAGATTATAACTCTTCTTTCCGGTATGAAGGCGTTGAAATATGACTAGTTTGTCAGAACGCACTTCCAGTGGTCTCACTGAGCTGCACTTGATCACTTTGACGATAGAAACCGATTTGGATGTTCTTTATATTGCGTATCTGGTGCTTGCTGTGAGTCATCGACTGACCTGGTTGTCTGTTCAGTATCAAAATATACATCATTGATAGTCTTGCCGAACGAAAATGATATCATTGTTTTGGAGGAGGGATTATCGTGCTGGTTCCAGTGGTTCTGGCTGCTGGTAAGGGGAAAAGGCTGAAAACTTCGATACCAAAACCTCTTGTCAAAGTAAGAGGAAAATCAATGATAGTGCTCGTTCTCAATAAAATCAAAGGAATTTGTGATAGCAATACTTCGATCGTTGTTATCAATCCCGATTTTGAAAGTGATTTTAGGGAAGCTCTTGATAGGAATGTTCTAATAGCAAATCAAGATTCCCCAAAAGGGACTGCCGACGCTTTGAAAAGTGCACTTCATCTCATCCCTGAGTACTCAGATATTCTCGTTATGTATTCAGACCTTATACTCATCAGAGAAGAATCTTTGAAAGCTATGACTGACCTCCACAACACGAGAAAATGTGATATCACTTTTCTCTCTGGAGTAACAGACATAAGATTTCCATATGCCCTGGTAGAGAGGGACGAATCTGGCAATGTCATCTCCTTCAAGGAGAGAAAGATCCCTGACTTTCCTCCGCCCTGGGAATTCTATATAGGCCCGATAATTATCAGGAAGGAAATTGTGGAACACTACATTGAGAAACTTGTACCAAACAGTGAAACCGGAGAAATTTACATTGCCGATATTGTCTCTTTAGCATTGAGTGACAATAAGTCTGTATGCGGCTTTAAGACGCAGAACGATGAGGAGTTTCTGGGCGTTAACACTCCTGAAGATCTAGAACTCGCAGAAAAAATGCTATCTGACTGAACCTTTTTCTTCGGGGTTAAGTCTCATTATCAGAGACCAGAGAAACCACAGGCACAACCCCTTTAGAATGTAAGGCAAGCGAAGGCGACATGGATTACCCCTGAGTTACAAAGACCGGGACCTAGTCCCGGTCTTTACTTAATCAAGCTGATGCTAATCAATATTTGTCTAAATCGGTGAACTGATCCCATTCTTCAAGATGGCTGAATTCAGGGGATTCACTCCAATCGAGACCTTTTCTGATGAAATCCATAAGATTCTCAAGAATTATCTGATGTTTGTTTTCTTCCGCGGCCAGCTTAAGAAGTGTCTCCTTCTCAGATGGTTCACTGGTAAGCTTAGCCTGATCAAGGTAAAGCTTGACGCTCTCTTTTTCCATCTCGACTGCATGTTCATATGCATCAAGATTAGTTGCTTCAACTTCGAAGCACTTTTCGTCTTTAAGCATTTCCGAGAACATGTTCCTGGTTGTCTTGAAAGTATAAGTGCCCTTATACATGTAGTTCTTATCCTTAAAACCACTTATTATCTCATAGTGTCTTTGCTCATCGTTCGCAAGCATCTCAAACAGCTTCTTCAGCTGCAAGTCCTTTGCACATTCCGCCTGCTTTGTGTAATAAGCCTTTCCATCCTTTTCCAACTTAAGGGCGTAATCGATAGCGTTCATCTAAAACCTCCTTTGGAGAATCACAAAAACAGAAAAACCATCCGATTCTGACAAAAAGCGGGCGGCGGTGAACCACCCGCACAATTCACATTGAATCAATCAGATGCAAGTCTCCTGTATGTTTCATACCTTTCTTTAGCGTCTTTCTCAGCCTTCTCGAACAATTCATCGGCAATATCGGGGAACGTTGATTTTAGGGCGCTGTATCTCACTTCACCCATCAAGAAATCGACAAACGACTCTTTTGGTTCCTTCGAGTCAAGAATGAAGGGATTCTTACCCTGTTCCTTCAAGACCGGGTTGTATCTGTACAGATGCCAGTAACCTGCTGAAACCGCTCTCTTTTCTTGCTCTTGAGTCTTTCCCATTCCAATCTTGATACCATGATTGATACAGGGAGAATATGCAATAATCAGCGATGGACCCGGATACTTCTCGGCTTCTGTAATAGCCTTCATAACTTGATTCTTATCTGCTCCCATGGCAACTTGCGCAACATAGACATAGCCATAAGTCATTGCCATTCTTCCAAGATCCTTCTTCTTCGTTTTCTTTCCTGAAGCGGCAAATTTAGCTACAGCTGCTGTCGGAGTAGATTTAGAAGACTGACCACCGGTATTGGAGTAGACTTCAGTGTCGAATACGAGAACATTCACATCTTTGCCCGAGGCGAGCACGTGATCGAGACCGCCGTATCCAATGTCATAGCCCCATCCGTCTCCTCCGAAGATCCAAATGGACTTCTTAATTAGCAGATCCTTTCTCTCTTCAATCGCCTTCATAAGTTCATTGGCCTTCTCATTATTACAACCCTTCGAGATGACTTTCAGGATATCAAGCGTTGCTGCTTTTGAAGCCTTCGAGTCGTCTTTCCCTTCTAGCCAGGCTTCAAATGGCGCCTTCATGTCTTCTGGAATGTCTTGCTTCAGAAGCTCCTCCATTATCTCGGCAAGCTTATTCCTGCCATGATTAATTGCCATTGCCATTCCGAATCCATACTCAGCGTTATCTTCGAAGAGAGAGTTGGCCCAGGCCGGTCCCTTACCTTCGCTGTTCTTGCAGTAAGGAGTTGCTGGGGCCGAAGCTCCCCAGATTGACGAACAGCCTGTTGCGTTGGCGATGAGCATTCGATCTCCGAATAATTGTGTCACTAACTTCGCATACGGTGTCTCTCCACAACCCGCGCAAGCTCCAGAGAATTCGAGAAGAGGTTTTGAGAACTGACTGCCCTTAAGGGTCTCAACATTCATGACGTCTTTCTTCTCCGAAACGGTAGTGGCAAATTCCCAGTTTGGACCCTCTCTATCGATCTGTGTCTCGAGTGGCTTCATTACCAGTGCCTTGTTAGGGGCCGGACAGATGTCCGCGCAGTTTCCACATCCCGTGCAGTCCAGTGGCGAAACCTGAATTCTGTACTTCAGTCCATCGAAAGTCTTTCCACCCATTGCCTTCTTAGTCTCGAAGGAATCGGGAGCCTTGCTTTCTTCTTCATCGTTGATCAGGAAAGGCCTAATTGCTGCATGAGGACAGACATAAGAACACTGGTTACACTGAATGCAATTGTCTATCTGCCACTCTGGAATCATAACCGCTATTCCGCGCTTTTCATATGCCGATGTACCATTCGGGAATTCTCCGTTTTCTCTCCCAAAAAAGGCAGAAACTGGTAGTTTGTCTCCCTGCTGCCTGTTCATAACATCTGCGATGTTCTTTACGAATTCGGGCCTTCCAGATTCTTCCTCTCTCTCTTCATTTTTCGCATTCCTCCAGGATTCTGGAATCTCTATCTTCTTCAGTGCCTCAATACCGCTATCTACTGCCTTGTAGTTCATCTGTACAACCTTCTCACCTTTGGTACCGTAGGACTTAACTATTGCGTCCTTCAAATACTTTATGGCATCTTCTATTGGAACAACATTTGCGAGTTTGAAAAAGGCAGACTGCATTATCGTATTTATTCTTGTACCAAGTCCTATCTCCATAGCGATCTTCGTAGCATCGATCGTGTAAAACTCTATCTCGTTTTCAGCAAGGTATCTTTTCATGCCTCCAGGGAGATTCTTGTCGAGTTCTTCAGAATCCCAACTAGTATTGAGAACGAACGTTCCGCCTTTCTTAAGTCCTTCAAGCAATTCATACTGATACACATAGGACTGCTTGTGACAAGCAACATAGTCAGCTTCATCAATGAGGTATGTAGACTTTATCGGTTTCTTTCCGAACCTCAGATGCGAAATCGTTACGCCTCCAGACTTCTTCGAATCATATGCGAAGTATCCTTGTGCATACATATCGGTATGATCGCCAATTATCTTAATTGCGTCTTTATTAGCTCCAACGGTGCCGTCTGAACCCAGTCCCCAGAACTTGCAGCGTATTGTCTCCTCTGGAGCAGCATTTATCTTTTCCTTGATTTCTAGAGAAGTGTTTGTCACATCGTCAACAATACCTATTGTGAAGTGATCTTTCGGTGACGAAAGCTTCAAATTGTCAAATACGGCCTTTATCTGAGAAGGAGTTGTGTCCTTAGAACCTAGTCCATATCTGCCACCGAAGATCTCAGGAGCATTCTTATCTCCATAGAAGAGAGTCTTGACATCTTCGTAGAGAGGTTCTCCAAGAGAACCGGGCTCTTTTGTTCTATCAAGAACGGCTATTCTCTTCACCGACTTCGGAAGGACGTCAAGTAAGTACTTTGCTGCGAACGGTCTGTAGAGATGAACCTTGATGACTCCTACCTTCTCGCCCTTCTTCATCAAGTAATCAATGGTCTCCTCTATCGTATCGGTTACAGAACCCATAGCAATAATCACGTGCTCCGCATCGGAATCACCGTAGTAAACAAAAGGTTTGTACTCTCTGCCGGTTAGCTTAGAGATCTCCTTCATATATTCGGCAACGATGTCAGGAACTGCATCATAGAACCTGTTTGAAGCTTCCTTCGCCTGGAAGTAGATATCGGGATTCTGTGCCGTTCCCATGGTCTTTGGATGATCGGGATTTAAAGCCCTGTCTTTGAACTCCTTTAGCGCTTCATAATCGAGAAGCCCCTTAAGGTCTTCATAATCCATAACCTCAATCTTCTGAACTTCACTCGATGTTCTAAACCCATCAAAGAAATGAAGGAAAGGAACTCTTGACTTAATCGCCGAGAGGTGAGCCACAGAACCTAGATCCATTACTTCCTGAACACCTCCCGAAGCTAGAAGAGCAAATCCAGTCTGTCTTGTAGCCATAACGTCAGAGTGGTCTCCAAAAATCGAAAGAGCGTGGCCGGCAACTGCTCTAGCACTGACGTGGAATACACCGGGCAAGAGTTCTCCGGCAATCTTATACATGTTCGGAATCATCAATAATAATCCCTGCGATGCTGTGAAAGTTGTTGTAAGAGCGCCTGCAACAAGTGATCCGTGGACTGCGCCGGCTGCGCCTGCTTCTGACTGCATTTCTATTACGTCAACTGGTTGTCCAAAGATATTCTTCATTCCATTCGCTGCCCACGCATCCGCAAGCTCAGCCATCGATGAGGAAGGGGTAATAGGGTAAATAGCCGCAACTTCCGTGAAAGCATAAGCAACATGGGCGGCAGCAGTGTTACCGTCCATTGTCTTCATTACTCGTGCCATTTTGAACCTCCTGTAATCCTCGAATTATTTTTGATCTATCTAGCATTACATAAAAAAATCTGATAAGACCTGAGTCTTCAGTTACATTATAGAACATCTTCCCAAAGCTTTCACAGATCTGACTTTTCAATTTGGCAAATCGATACTACTGCCTGCAAGCTTCAGGTTTCTCTTTCCACCTTACTGAATCACAGTTAGATTCAGAAAATCGAGGAGAAAAGTTGGGATTTCCTGACGTTGAGCATAAATCTGCCGGTTTTGCAGGGGAATGGCTTATTTCATAAAAGTTATCAAGAGAGGATCGGAGATTCCAGAAGCTCCATGAAGGTAAATCATCTACTTTGAACTATCTGGCAGATCAGCGTCTATGTCTAATTTCAGACTGAATTCTCAATTAAGATCTGTTCTATGTAGCCAATCAATAATATCGTCTCTCTCAACGCACTTTGGAAGATTGTGAAGAGCTTCTAAAATGCTTGGTTTAGAAAAATCAACTCCCATGAGACCTTGTCTCAAATGCTCAATGAAATCAACATCCATCGAATCGGAGTAGATCGCCACATCAGCGATTGACCCCTTTCTGGATGTAAATAGTATCTCTATTCCCCCCCAGGAAAACCTATGACCGATTCTGAAGTTGAATTCCGGACTCCTTCCAAGAAGCCATTCTTTTGAGGAATACTTATCATAGAGTCTAGACACGTCTGTTGAAAGCGCCAGTCTTTCGAAGTCAAGAACGTTGTCTATGTGACCGTATTCTTCGATGAAGCCCATGTACATCGCCTTTTTCATTTTCTCAATGGTCAAGTCCGGTTTCAACTCCTTGAGATTCACAATCCTTGATACGACAGACTTCACTCCTTTTGATTCTATCTTTTCTTTGGAAACGTTCAGATACTCAGATAGTTTTCCTGTGTCTACGTCGATCAGAATTGTGCCGTGATGATAGGATGCGTACTGTCCATGATAAAAGGCGTTTCCGGAGAATTTTTTCCCCTCGGCGAGTATGTCATTTCGACCGCTAAAATGGGCATCGACTCCGATCTCCTTTACGGCGTCAACAATTACCGAGAGTTGCCTGTGAAGGTTGTACTTTCTCTTAGGCAATAGAAAGGTGAAGTTCAAGTTTCCAAGATCGTGAAAGACAGCCCCGCCCCCCGAAAGTCTTCTTGCCAACTTTCCATTATCCCTTTCAAGGTTGTCGAGTCTGCACTCTTGCCACGCATTTTGATTTCTGCCTATAACGACCGTGTTTTCATTTTGCCATAGGTAGAGAACGATGCTCTCACTGGCAAATGAATTCAGGAGATACTCTTCGACGGCCAGATTTAACCAAGGATCATAAGAGCTTGACTCAATGAACTTAGTACTGTATATACTATCTACCCCCAACGCCAAGGCTATCCGTCTCTCTTCTAACGTACATGTAATTGGACCCCGTAAGATAGCTTCTTGGATCTCTACATTGATCTCTCGAATCAATAATCTCAAAGTGAAGATGAGGTCCTGTCGACCTCCCCGTCTCTCCCACTCTACCGATCAACTCTCCCCTTGAAACTCTTTGCCCAACATAGACACTTATATGATTCAGGTGAGCATACCTCGTTTTAGTACCGTCATAGTGTTGAATTACTATATTCAGCCCATACCCGCCGTTCTCCTGAGCCTCAATTATCGTCCCTTCCTTTGCAGCAAACACGGGAGCATCTCTCTGTACTGCTATGTCCATACCTGAATGAAAGGTAGAGACTCCTGTGAACGGGTCCTTCCGCCAACCAAACTCCGAAGAAATCTTCCCGTACACTGGCCAGGTAAACTGTGTTCCGGGATTCGCGTTACTGCAAACACTTATTGATTCAAGCGGAACAAAAAGTCTCTGACCGGGATAAATAACTGAATTGCAACTCAGGTTGTTCGCAGCAATTAGGTGTTCTGCAAGCGCAAAGAAGAGTTTGGCAATATAATCGATGGAATCACCGTACTGAACCTCGTAGAAGAAGCCGTTTCCTGTAGGGAGATAAATGAATTCACCCGGTTCAAGATTTCGAGGATCGTCTATGCAGTTCAAGTCCAGCACGGTGCTGATCCTCAAATTGTAATCCCTAATGATATTGAAAAGCCTATCTCCGGGTCTAACCAGATATCTTATAGATCCAACTCCGAAAGCACTTACCATAAAGAAAGCAACACAAAGAGACAAGAGAACCTTAGCCTTCATCTGAAACCCCCAAACCATCGTTTTTTTGATCCGCTAAATAAGAAATCGAACTAATCGAACTAATAGTAACCTTAATGATATCACAGCGAATATCCTTAAAAGAAGCTTATTACAAACAGGTCCCAGATCGAATACCAGAAATTTCGCCATGTCTACAGATTTCGAAGATCACTTCTTGATGCAATTATTGATTTGCTGCTTCTTGCAAGCAACTATATTCAGTTTATCTTTCTCCTTCAAAGAACGGAATATCGCCAAGATAATCCCCTGTCTTCCTCAAACCATCAACCCTGATAAAAGCCCCTTTCTCAGTCTCAACCTTTCTCAGCTGATCTCCCCTCCTCCAGCTGCCTCTTTCGTCTTTTGTGATCGAGCAAAATACAAACACATCACACTTCTTCATTATCTCTTCACGCGTCCATTCTTCACCATATTCGTGGGTCTCCCCAATGTTCGGATGAATGAGCGCTGCTTCTATTAGCCAGGTTCCGTTTCTGTCTGAATAACTCGCAGCAGAAATCCAGTAATCTATCTTCTCAAACATGGTCATTACCTCCCTATTTCAGGATACAAAAGTTTCCGCGATTTCTGCTACTCTTGAGGAGAGAGGATCTCTTTGGAGGTGAACAAAGTGACTTTCGTTAATGACACCTCACGGTCACCAAGAGCACAGGTGAGACCTATAGCAATTGAAAGAGTCGAGCTGGCGGGTTTTTTAAGAAGATATCAAGATCTAGTTAAATCGACCAGTCTCCCTCTTCAATATGATTATCTTGAATCTAGCGGCAGAATTGATAACTTCAGAAAGGCTGTTGGAAGCGTTGAAGGAGATTTCACAGGCTGGTTTTTCAATGATTCCGATATTTATAAGTGGATAGAAGCAGCCTCATATTCACTTTCGTATAACGAGGATTCCGAGATTAGGACGAGAATAGAAACTCTGATAACCCTTATAGAGAGTGTTCAGAAGAAAAGTGAAGGAGGTTACGTAAACACTTACTTCACAGGCGAAAAAGCATCGGAGAGATGGAAAGACTTGAAGAGCATGCATGAGCTCTACTGCGCAGGTCATCTTATTCAGGCAGGAATAGTCTACAAAAGAGTTACCGGCAATGAATCTCTCTTCAACGTATGTGTAAAAGTGGCCGACAACATCCTGAAAGCTTTTCCCGATGATGATTGTGAAGTGGCTACCGGACATCCGGAACTGGAAATGGCAATGATCGAACTGCACCGTGAGACTGGAAGTCGCAATTATCTGGGATTTGTCCAAAGGCTCATTGACAATCGAGGAAAGGGTTACGTCGGTGGTGATGAATATCATATCGACCACGTATCTTTCAGAGATCTTAAGGAACTCGTGGGGCACGCGGTTAGGATGCTTTATTTGCTGACTGGAGCGGCCGACGTATTTCTCGAAACAGGCGACGAGACTCTTCTCGCCGTTCTCGAAAGGCTGTGGATAGATATGACATCAAGAAAAATGTACATTACAGGCGGAGCTGGATCAAGATATGAAGGAGAGGCTTTCGGAGAAGCATATGAGCTGCCAAGCAGGAGAGCCTATTCTGAAACATGTGCCGCGATTGCAAATGTTTTCTGGAACTGGCGAATGTATATGATAGCTGGTGATGCGAAGTACCTCGATGTACTTGAAAGGTCTTTATATAATAGTGTCTTGTCGGGAATCTCTCTTGACGGAAGACGCTACTTCTATGTCAACCCACTTGAAGACATCGGCAACCACAACAGAGAGGAATGGTTTGAGTGTGCCTGTTGTCCCCCAAACATTGCCAGGCTTCTCACCTCATTCGGTGGTTATCTTTACGGCACAACACTCGATGAGATAAGAGTCAATTTCTATGAAGCAAGTAAAGCGTCCATTCCTTTCCGAGACGGAGAGGTGTCAATCGTTCAAAAGACAGCCTACCCTCATTCTGAAGAAATAAATCTCTTGATTTCTACAGATCTTGATACCAATCTCTCCATTCTCCTGAGAATTCCAGAGTGGACAGATGGGGATTTCGCACTTCAAATTGATGGTGTGAAGCAAAAGATAAGACCGGAAAAGGGATTCGTCAGACTTGAAGGAAACTGGAAGGGTAAGACCGAAGTTTCACTGACACTTCCTATGCGAATCCGAATGATGACGGCAAATCCGCTTTTGAGAGAGAATACTGATAAGGTGGCCATCCAAAGAGGTCCGTTAATATATTGTGCAGAAGGCATAGACAATCCCTATTTTGATGTACGAACGTTGTCTGTTCCTTCGAAAAGAAACTTCGAGCTATCCGAGAGTGACGCTCTGGATGGGAATCCAGTTGTTATTAGTGGTAAGGGAATAGCTTATGATCTTGATGACTGGGATAAGAAACTATACAATCCTCTTGGTTCAGTCAAGAGCAAGGGCAAGAATGTTAGATTTTCTCTCATTCCCTACTACACTTGGAATAACAGAGGAAATTCACCGATGTGTGTATGGCTTCATGTCCATTAGAAACTCCTTGCAGGAGTCTAGTTGTCATTTTCGTTCATAATCAGTGATATTGAGAGGTTATATGAGAGTTCTTGACTGTTTCATAAGGAGATCGAAAAGATGGGAAAGAATAGTGACAACAATTCTATTGGCGTGTTCCGCTTAGGAATTGCCTTAGCTGTAGTGCTGTTGTTTACGTCAACAGTCTGCCTACCATACGAAGGACAGATATTGTTCAACGGGAACAGAATCTATTATGAACTGGAGGAGGCAGAAGGTGAGTTTATCGTAATTGTTGGCGATGGACCTGGTCTCGACAGCTCTTATATGAAAGGTGCTTTCAATCATGGAAAGTTTCTGAGGTACGATCAGTTGGGGAGCGGAATGTCCCAGAACTTATCCTCATTAGATATTACCTTCCAATATTATATTTCGGAACTTGCCGCACTGATTTACACACTGAATGTCGATTCGTTTCATTTGATTGGCCATGGCTTTGGAGGTGCAGTTGCCGTAGGATTAGCTCTCACAAATCCTCCCGGACTGCTTAGTCTTGTAATTGTTAACCCTAGGCTTAACTATCCGGCAATCGATTCGGCCTTGGTCGAAGCTGTAGCCCAGGAGTCGGTGAAAGATCTTGACAAGTTTGAGCTCTTGTTTGGCAGTTCTTCCGAGCCTGAAAGAGAGTCCTCGATCGCTAAGAATTCGATTAACATGGATACATATAATCTCTTCTGGGGTGATGATTCAACCTTCATAAACGGAGTACTGCGTGGCTTTGACTTATCTTGCGGACTCCCCGATATAAATGTACCTGTTCTGGTCTGTGCCGGACTGGAGAGTTTTCCAGGTGTTGTTCACACAGCGACCTATCAAGTAGGGGCCCTCGAAAGTGAATTTGTTACCTTTATGAACAGTGGAAACTTTCCAATGATTGAAGAGCCCACTGCCTTCAAATCGATTGTCGAGGATTTTCACAGAAGGGTAGAGGAGGCCGCAGAAAGCGATTTAAGAAACGAGGCCCACTGTGAAGTCCTTTCGGAGACACCTGGCGAAAGAATTTTCAGGCTACAAGACTCGGAAAGAACCCTGGTCATGCAAGTTGGGGATGACTTTACTGTTATGCTTCCTTCAAATCCAGGTGCCGGCTACTTCTGGAGGGTGGAAAGCTTCGATGAAGATGTACTGAGACTCATTTCGGATCCATTTTATGAAGAACCGAAAGAAGCCGGTAGCGGCTATGATGTCTTCGGCTTCAGAGTCGTTGGCTCAGGGTCTTCTCCTCTAGTCTTTTCCTTTGGTTCTTCATGGGACATTGTTCCAATGAAAAGCTGTTCTATGCTTGTTCAGGTTGAGGAGTATTTTGTTGACCCCCTTATCATCCATGCGTCAGACTCGGGAAAGACTTTCATTGTTGGGCTTAATGAACCAATCGAAGTAGTTCTCGAATCTACAGTCAGTTCCAACCTCAGCTGGCGTATAGCGTTGACAACTCCTGGGATAGTTCGGCAGCCTAAGGAAAGTGAAAGTAGAGTCTTTGAAGACTCTTCAGGTCTGGCAAGAAAGATTGAGAAGGTCTACTACTTTGAAGGAATGAACTACGGAGAGGCTACTCTAGAATTTGCCTACGGAAGCCCATGGGACGACGTGCCCCCTGAAAAAACCTTCGAAGCCACATTGATCGTTACCGAGCCATTTAGGGAAGTTGCCATCATTCAGGACTCAGATAATGGGAGAGAAATTGAAATTGGAAACAATCAGACCATAATAATAAAGCTTAAGAAGGCCCTTGCCACGGATGGCGAATGGAAAATCTCTCCTTCGAATACGAAATTTCATCTTATTCAAGAACCCTATGAAGAAGAGTATTCGAAAGTCTCGTATTCTGTATTCCGCTTGAGACCCACCGAACTCGGAGAATCTCAACTTGAGTTTTACTATATTGAGAATGAATCTAATGAACAGCCTGTGGGCACTTTCACGATCACCATACAGACAAATGAAACCATGAATCATTCGAGAGTACCACTTCAATAAAGTAATACCAAATAGCACAAAAGCGCTTGTAAGCAACGCAGGAAAAGTCTTTCACAAAACGACCGACGGTGTTCACCTCTGTCAAGCAATCATTGAGACTGTAGTGAAATCTCTTCAAAAACCACTCTATAACCGCTACCTTTTGGGCTGCAGCAGTATGGCCCTACCATAACAGGAAGCTTCCCGTCGTCTTCCAGTAACCTTGCAAGTCTTAATTGAACCCATTCGTTCTGCCAAGCATAAACGGAATAATCGGGACCTTTCCTGTCAACTCGTACTCTTAGGCTTTTCGTCTCAGCCGGAACATTTTGAGTTGACCAGTCCGAGTAACCTGAATTAGTTACAACGGCTCCCAGTCGGGCAGGATAAGACCCCTCGAATTCAACAGAACTCTTAAGCCAACAAGAAGGAGAGACTCTTACCATAACTCCAGCCTGATCATACTGGTTCGCAGGAGAGAATTTGGCTCCGACAACCAGAGAAAAATCGCCTGCGAGAGAAAGAAACAGAAAATGCCCGTTGTCATTTCGAAACCCATAATGTGTTCGCTGCCAGAAATCTGTCGGAGAATCTGGCCTGACGATCAGATTCCCGTCCTCCAATTCCCAATGTTCTGGCTCGTTGAACCATGTGAAACGCCTAATTGTTTCTGCATTGAAGTAGGACAAATTTATTACCTCCGCAAGTTTGGTTTCCTAGATTATATCGCGCGAGCTAATCAAATATCAGTCCTTAAGTATATAATTGTTCTGAGTAATCAGAGCTTCCCAATGTTTTTTGTGATCCTGCAATACAGTTTGGCCATTAAGAATAGCAAATGTTGCAGATGCGTTTTTCCCCTATCGTGTCGTTTTAAACCCTTTCCTAAGACTGTCAGTGCCGCCTGAAAAAAGCCAGGTGTCAGAGCTAGCGAAGAAAGTTGTCAAAGCTATAGAGATTTGATTGATTGTCCAACAGGGGCTCAAGAGCAGACCAAATCGGACCATATTTCATGAAAGAATCAACAGAAGAATTCATCCGTTTGTCGAGGTGAGTTATGTACTGGAAATATGCAATCAAAAGAGTTCTATACGGACTATTGATGTATGCAATTCTGATCTTCATTTTTTCGGCTCTATTCAATACTGTCATGGAACAGACGTTGAGAGCGCAGATCGAAGAGCAAATCAGGGGCGAGACGATGCGAATGACGAGTCTCAATGAAAGTCAACTTGAGAACTACGTCATAAATCGGAGAAACGATCTATATTCTCTTTATCGCCTGAGCAAACCTGTTGCTGAGAGAATAATGTGGAGAACATGGGACACGTTAACTCTGAATCTCGGAAATTCCACGATAATTAGGTCTTCAAAAGGCAGCAGAAGTGTGTGGGATGTCGTTTCAGAAGCAATTCCCAAGACTCTTCTACTCTTTTCCGTAGCGATGCTCGTAGACATTTTTCTAGGTCTTCTTCTGGGACTGAAAAAGGCTCAAAAGGCCGGCGGAGTCTTGGACAAAAGCACTTCAGTTGGAACCATGGTGGTTTTTGGCATGCCCTCCTGGTGGTTGGGGATGATCATGATCATGTTCTTTGCCTACGGAGTGAAGATCTTTCCTTCTGGCGGGCTGCATTCCACACCCCCTCCAGAAGGCATATCATATTTCTTCGACCTTCTTTATCATCTTGCTCTGCCGGTACTTACACTTGTTGTTATTGGATTCTGGGGGCGCGCCTTTCTTACACGAAACATAGTCCTTGGAGTTCTTCAGGACGACTACATAATGGCAGCAAGGGCAAGGGGTATTCCCGAAAGAAAGGTATTATACGGCCACACGATGAGAACCTCGGCTCCGCCAATCGTCACAATGTCACTTCTAGCTTTGCTGGCCTCTGTGGGAGGCAACATAGTGTACGAAGGGATCTTTTCCTGGCCAGGAATGGGAAATCTATACTGGATTGCTTTACAGCAGAATGATGTTCCAGTCCTCATGGGAAACCTTGCAATAACTACGGGGTTGTATATTTGCGGACTTGTAATCCTTGATCTCATCTATGGTTTGCTTGATCCAAGAATCAAGGTAGGTGGCAGATAATGACTGTAAGTGATTTCAGAAGATCGGCAAGCGAATTCTGGAGAGAATTCAGAAAGGTTAAATCCGGAGTGTTCGGTCTAATATTTCTTGCAATAACTACGGGGTTGTATATTTGCGGACTTGTAATCCTTGATCTCATCTATGGTTTGCTTGATCCAAGAATCAAGGTAGGTGGCAGATAATGACTGTAAGTGATTTCAGAAGATCGGCAAGCGAATTCTGGAGAGAATTCAGAAAGGTTAAATCCGGAGTGTTCGGTCTAATATTTCTTGCAATA
>OMKS01002075.1_pt1 | contig 17155 bp, 17 predicted proteins | sample 1674721 | NCBI WGS metagenome assembly OMKS01 (sample SAMN06264996, study PRJEB25208) | sediment metagenome | isolation source: hot spring sediment | place: USA: California | collected 2014-09-02
GAGGGCGTAGAAGACGGGCCCTCTTTCCTGGAGGCGCTGAGGCGGGCGGTCGCAGTGAAACCGGTCATAGTTTACAAGGGAGGTCTTTCCGATGCGGGAAGCAGGGCCGTAACCAGTCACACGGCATCCATGAGCGGCAGCCGGGCAATATGGGAATCTCTCGTGCGCCAGGCGAACGCCGTTCAGGTCACCAGCCTGCCTGAGCTGGCCCAGGCAGGCCTTGCTTTTTCAATGATACCCCATCGCGAGTATCACGGCATTTCTGTCGTCGGCGGGGGCGGGGCGCTCGGAATAACCGCCTGTGACGCGGCGGAACGATATGGTCTTGCCATTCCGCCCCTGGATGAGGCGATAAGCCGATCGATACTTGATGTCCTGCCGAAGCCGGGATCAAGCGCGAAAAATCCCGTTGACGCTGCCAATCCCCACGTGCCGCCGCCGATCCTGAAGAAAGCGCTTATGGAAGCCGCGCGCGATCCCGCCATCGACCTGCAGATCCTTATACAGCTTCTGTATCACTACGCCTACGCGGCCGGTTTCCTCGGCATGTCCGTAGAAGAAGCCACGCCCTTCGAGGAGCTTGCCGAAGCCGTGGGCGACGTGGTACGAAAAACGGGTAAGCCCGTTCTGCTTGTTATACCAAACAACAAGCAGGGTCTCGACGCCCTGGACGTTGAAGAAACCCGGCGAAAGACCCGGCAGGCATTCCTCGAGCAGGGCGTACCCGTTTTTGACGAAATGGAAGACGCCCTCCGCGCCGTACGCCACGTATCAAGCTACAGCGCGAGAAAAAAAGAAATCGACCGGGAATAGGGAATTTCATTCGAACGATTCCGGTTACATCGTCGGTAAAGAAAGGATTGGAGTGGCATCTATGCCGTCACGGGATGACTCAATCTATTATGGCTGGTACATCGTCGCGGCGGCTTTCGTTGCCAACTTCGTGTGCGTGGGGATTACTTTCTACCTTATGAACGCCTTCATGGAGCCGCTCACGGAGATCAACGGGTGGACAAGGACAGAAGTCAACCTGGCGCTCGTCTACGGTATCTTTGTACACGCCACAAGTCAGCTTCTCTGGGGAACGGTTGTCATGAGAACGGGACCGCGTCTTCTCATGCTGCTGGGGCCTCTCTTCGCGGGAGTGTTTTTTGTCTGTCTCGGTTCTACCGATAACCTTTTCCTGTTTTATTTTTATTTTATTCTGGTCAACCTGGGAAGTGGCGCTTTCGGAGGAGTCGTGGCGGGAACAGCCGTCAACAACTGGTTTATTCAGAAAAAGGGAAACGCAATGGGCGCAGCCAGTGCCGGGATCTCCATGTCGGGCGCGATGCTCCCGCTGACAGCCATGATACTGATCATCAATCTTGATCTCGCGAGGGCGTTCCTCTGGATCGGTCTCGGGACGATGGCACTGGGTCCCGTTTTCTGGATGGTTGTCAGGAACTGGCCCGAAGAATACGGCCTTGCGCCGGACGGCGTTGTTCCGGAATACGCCATGGGAGACCATGCGGTGAAAAACGCTCCAGTCGCCAGACCGCCGGGCGTCTTGGGACGGTTTGCACCGATGCCGGCCGGGAGCATGTGGAGTCTGGGTCAGATCGTGAAGAACGGAACATTCTGGAAGGTCGGAATTTCCTTTTCTTTTATCCTCATCGCGGTCAGCTCAGTTATGTCCCAGTTGAAACCGCGGTTTTCGGATCTCGGTTTCGAGGATATGTCGGCCATGCTCATGATGTCGGCGACGGCACTCATCGGAGCGGCAGGCAAATACGTCTGGGGAATGCTATGTGACCGCTATGATTCACGGCACGTAACGGCAACTCTCATGTCGCTCCTGGTTCTGGGACTCATGCTCGCGCTTCTGCCCGTTCATCCCGTATCAATGGGTCTCTTTATCCTGATTTTCGGTTTTTCCATGGGAGGCGTTATGTCCACCTTCCCCATCATTGTGGCGGATCTGTTCGGCAGGGAATCCTTTCCTGCCGTATTTCGCGTCATTTCTCTCTTTTTCATCGTGGAACTGGCCGGTTTTGTCATAGCGGGCCAGAGCTACGACCGGACAGGTTCGTACAACCTTGCCTCCCTGATATACATCGTGCTGGGAGCCGCCGCCGTTTGCCTGATGCTGACGGTCAAGAGGCCAGTTCGTCCGGGTAATGCCTGAGAAAGTGCGGGCTTCCAGAAACGCTCTGTACAGGGGGCATGAATGCGTGCCAAGAAACACCGGCGGTGAAAGAACGATGTTTCGAGAGGAGCGGGACGCTTTCTTCAGGACTGGACGGCGGAGCAGAGCAGGTCGTTCATGTGTCCGATTTCCCGCACCTGGTTTATGCGGTCGCCTCGCCTGAGAAACACCCACCGTATCGCGACGTGGCTGAAAGCACCAAGCAGCATATTGCGGAACACAGCCGCGTTGACGTCGGGCCTGATGCTTCCTTCCAACTGCCCTTCAGCGATGATATCCTCTATGATCTTGAAATAGGAACGAAAACTCTTGAATGCTTTCGAGGTATAAAAGTTGGCGTTCAATTGTATCTGAAGCAGAAAGGTCTGCAGGAATTCCGGTTCGGTGAGGAACAGCGATGAATGGTAGTTGATGAACGTTCTGAGTTTTTTCAGCGCTCCCGTGACCCGAATGGTTTCGGCGAATTCATCAACGAAGTAATCGAAACGCTTAAGGGGGATGGACAGCAACAAATCCTCCTTGTTTTCGAAATATTCGTAGACCGTTCCCTCCGAGACGTTTGCAGACCGTGCGATATCCGATATCGTCGCCTTGGCGAACCCCTTCGCGGCGAATATCTGCTCGGCCGCCGCAAGTATTCGTTCCGCCTTTCCCGGCGTTGTTTGGTTTTTTTTCATAAGCATGGGCTTGATAAGGAGCATAACGGCGTCGAACTCGGACACGTTGCTTTCAATTTCCCCTATGATTACGGAGCTTATCGCTATGGAATCAATGCTGCCCAGGATGATGTCGCGCAGCATGGTCACTTCGAGATCCTGCCTGAATTGTCCCGATTCGACGCCGCGGCGAAGGATGTCCTTGAAGAATAAGGCGTCTCTTCTCGCCAGCTCGTAGGCGCGGCTGGTATAAAAATTCTTCGTGGCACGGCATTCAAAGATCATGCGGACATAGCCGGGAGTTTCATCGTTGTAGAGTAGGTGATAATGAATGAGTCGGCGGAGTTCTTCCCACGCATCAGTTGCGTCGGCAAGACGTTCTTCGATTCCCGCGAGAAACACGGTGAAGTGGCGGAAAACCAGCGTGAAGAGGATTTCTTCTTTTCCTCTGAAATATTTATATATTTCCGCGTCCGATATGCGTGCGCCGCGGGCGATCTCGTTGATTTTCAGGTCGCTCAGTCCCCGGTAACGGGCGAGTTCGTCTGCGGCGTCGAGAATTTTTTGTTTTTTGTTCATGGAAGTCGCGTGTCACGGTGCCTGATTCACGACCGGACGCTGAATGGTTTCACAAAAGAAGGGGCGAAGTCAAGGACGATCACTTGTCCCAAAATCCGTGATACATGGTGTCCGTTCATGGTATAAATAGTTGAACAGTCCGTTGATTCCGCCATTCGCACTTCGACAGGCTCAGTGCGAACGGCTCTTTATTCCCGAAATCCGCGATTGGGTCAGCCTGTCCATGGTACAGACATTTCAACACCCTGTTAATTCTACACGATATGTGCTGTCCGATGCACATTCAGACCGAACCATTAAGGGTGCTGTAATGACGGAACAAGCACCCATGAAACGTTCCCCCTTGAAAGAGGAATTTTTATTGTCCGGCTCTTTCCTGCTGCCCGGTCTATCCTTCGACTTTTCATGCTGTGACTTTGCGTACTGGTGACTTGATATCTTGCTCCACAGAAAATCAATTGCGGACTTTGGGACTTGTGCGACGCGGGGCGTCTATATCGAAAAGAGTGCTCATCCCTGAAAAAACCTCAGAAACAGGGGAGCGAGGAGCGCCGTCGCCGACACGAGAATGACGAGACAGGCGCCGTCGAACCATGGTTGCCTATCCAGGATTTTTTCATCCCAGTCGGTGTTTTCCACTATTGCAGTGAATCTTGCCGGGAGAGGCCGGGCCGCCGGTGTCGTCCGTGTCGGATCGTTCATCATCACGTTTGCCTTTTCAATGATAATGTTTTTTTATCATTCTGTTTTGCCCGCCGTTGTTGTTCAAAGAATATGTCACCGGTTATATTTTCGAATCACCGCGGTGACGATACCGGCGATCCGCAATTCCGATTGAGGGATTATTCTTCGGTACCGGGGATTGGCAGCCTGAAGGGAGACCGTGTCCCCCTTGCTGAGAAAATATTTCATGGTCCATTCGCCGTCCACCTCGGCCAGAACGATGTCGCCGTTGTTCGGGTCCCTGCCCCGTTCGACGATGACGAGATCTCCCTCCATGATGCCCGCTTCGATCATGGAATCGCCCGTGACCCTGAGCAGAAATGACGCCTCGGGCCTGGCGACGAGATATTCGTCGAGAGAGAGGATGTCGCAGAGTTCCTCTTCGGCGGGTGACGGAAACCCGGCCTGAATGGAACCGAGCAGGGGGAGGGCCGTGGAACGGTTGGTGGGGTGAAGAAAACCGTGCTCGTCCTTGTCAAGCAGTCCCTGTCGAAGCAGTTTCTGAACCCAGAAATGGACCACGCTTTTTGAACGGACGCCAAGAAGCGTTTCCATCTCGCTGTAGGTCGGCATCCGCCTGTGTTTTCTGAAAAACGAGGCGATGATTTTCGCGACGCCGTCGATGGTACGCTTTTTCTTCATGAGAACCATATTATAGAACAATCGTTCTACAGTCAAGAAAAAATCGCGCACCTTTACGCCGCGTTGTTTCCGTTGGATAAGGACAGGACAAGCTGGTACAATCTTTTTTTTATTATGGACGACGCGGGCAAACAATGAACGAAATCCGGAAAGGCCGGACACTGGCATGAGCACCATCGCACGAAAGGTCGAAAAAATAGTTTCCCCTGTTTACGAAGTCGGAGGATCCCTGAGGGACGAACTGCGGGGTGTCGAACCAGTGGATTACGATTTCGCCACGCCACATCGTCCCGAATATATTGAGGAACAGATACGCGGGGTGGGCAGACGGCCCTTCCTGACAGGCAAGCGATTCGGGACCATCGGGGTCCGTTTCGACGGGCGCCTCGTGGAGATCACCACCTTTCGCACCGAGCGGTACCGGGAAGGCAGTCGGAACCCCGAAGTTGCTTTTGTCGAAGGTATAACGGAGGACCTGGCCCGCCGTGATTTTACCATCAACGCCATCGCCCGCAGGGGTGGAAGGATAATTGATCCCTTCGATGGCCGAAAAGATATCGAGAGAGCGCTTATTCGCGCCGTGGGCAGCCCGGCGAGACGTTTCAGCGAGGATCCTCTTCGAATGCTCCGGGCCGTCCGGTTTGCCGCGCAACTGGGCTTCGACGTGGAAGAGAAGACCTTTCGGGCTGTTATACGATCGTCTTATCGCATCCTTCAGGTCAGCAAGGAACGATGGGTGATGGAAATGGACAAGATTCTCCTGGCGCCTTTTCTGAAAGAGGGGCTTTATCACTTCATGGATTCGGGACTCTGCCGGTTCATGATTCCCGAGCTGTCACTTCAGAAGGATTACGACCAGAACTGCCGCCACCACGCCCATAATCTCTGGGAACACACAGTTCGCGTCGTGGAAGGATCACCGCCGGATCTGAACATGCGTTGGGCGGCACTGCTTCACGACATGGCGAAGCCTTTCGTGCGCGTCGAAAAAGGTAATCGAAGCACGTACGCCGGTCATGACCTGCTGGGGTACGACATGGTCCGCCGACTGGGAGCGCATCTGCGCTGGTCAAAAGAACGAATTGAAACAGTCAGCCGGCTTGTCAGGGATCACCGCGCGCCCGACAGTCCTCTCAAGCAGGCCGACGACGCCGCGAAACAATAAACTTCCGGAACGGCGCTTTTTCAGCGTCGCCGAGCTGCTGATTCACCATATGAACTAGACGCGGCAGCCCGCTTTTGCCACACGGAATACCGGGCCCGGCCGTGGAAGCGCCCGGAAATAGTGCCGGGTGGGAGTGCACCTGTGTGAGGGCGACCGGAATTACGACCTGGCGGGAGGGGCGAAGGATCAGATCATCGGGGACGTGCTTGATCACTGCGAGAAGCACATTCATTTCCTGCAGGCGGCGCGTTGAAGGCAGAACGGCCGTTGCCGTTCTCAGGAGCCGATACGATGAGCCGATACTCGCCGTTGAACCATTCCCGCTTGAGAAGCCAGTCTTCGGTAACGGTCATATCTTTTCTGCCAAGCAACGCGTAAAAGTCATCTTCGTACGTGACGCGGCCGAAGTCGATGGTCGTGACGTATTTGAGTCGCGGCTTGACGATATCCAGAAAGAGTGAATGGTTCTTGAACATGGTCTGAAAGAAGACCACGCCGCCCCCCCGTTTCAGCCAGGGCCTGATACGCTCCAGCACATAATGCTGATCGTCAAAGAGCATGAAACTCATGCTGAAAAGCACGTAATCGAAATATTCATTTTCCGGCGGAACATAGGATTCCACCGCTGCGTAATGAACGCGGACGGAGTCTTCGAGGCCGTACCGGTGTATCATTTTTCGGCAGTGCTTCAGATATTGGCGGTTGATGTCTATCCCGGTGATGTCGAGGTTTTTCGACTCGATGAGCCGGTGATAGGCCTCCAGCATGATGCCGTTGCCGATGCCCACATCCAGAACGCGTGAACCCCGTGGAAAAAAATTCAGGCAGTTTCCGTAGCAGATGTCGGTAACGTCATCGATAATCAGTTTATACAGGTAGTTCAGCATAAGGTTCCCGGTATCGGAAGTGCCGGTCACTTCCGAACGCTTAAAAATCAGTTACCGACAGGCATTCCCACCGGTGAACAGAGAGAAAATTTAATACAAAATATTATGCTAACTTACATGATGCTGATTTTCAACCATGATTGCCCGTGGCATGCGGGAAGGTACGTTCCGGGTGAAAAATACGCGGACCCGCTTCAGAACAGCTGCACGCCGACCTGTTTCTCAGCCTTCTGAATGAAACGGTATCGGGAGGCGTTTTGCAGCAGCGAAGCGGCGGCTTCATCGAGAATAACCGTGACACGCGGGTGTAACTGCAGTGCGGAAGACGGGACCTGGTTTGTGACGGGTCCCTCGACTGCGGCCGCCACTGCCTGCGCCTTTTGTTCGCCCGTGGCGAGAAGCAGGATTTCACGGGCCTCCAGGATCGTTCCGATGCCCATTGACAAGGCGAAACGGGGCACCTCATCTTCACTGGAGTAGAAGCGGGCGTTGTCTTTAATAGTTCTTTCGTCCAGGGCTACGAGACGCGTTCGCGACGATGTGGATGAGCCCGGTTCATTAAAGGCGATATGACCGTTACCACCGATTCCAAGCACCTGCAGGTCTATTCCTCCGGTACGGCGAATCGCCGCCTCGAATTCCAGGCACATTTCTTCCGCGTCTCCGGCGGGCAAGGAACCGTCGGGAACATGGGTCCGTTCTTTCCTTATGTTGATGTGATTAAAGAGATTTTCGTCCATAAAGCTGCGGTAACTTTGGGGATGTTCGCCGGTGAGACCCAGGTATTCGTCGAGGTTGAACGTGGTGACATCTGAAAAATCCAGCCCCTCGCCACGGTGGATTCGCACCAGTTCTTCGTAAAGACCGAGAGGCGTGCTGCCCGTGGCAAGCCCCAGCACAGCGCCGGGTTTTTGTCGCAAGGTTGTCGTAACCATCGAGGCCGCTTCGACGGATACGTCCCGGTAGTTATCTTTAATCAAAATCCGCATTGCATTCCTCCTGTTTTTTCACTTTTCGAGCCGGGATTTTATACGGTCATCGATGCAACGCGTCAACCGGTTTTTTTGAACAGGTCGGCGTAAATAATCGTTTCTCCGGCAATTGTCCGATAAACGGCAGTTTTCATGGTATACACAAAAAAAAGACCGGTCGTGCCCGACTGAGCCGGGAACACGGCCGGTCTGTGAACGGAACTCCCTGAGGAGGAAAGGTTCTAATCAAGATATTTGAACGATACGCTAATCTTGGCACGGTACAGGAACTTTCCGTCCTCAACCTTGATATCAAGTTCCTTGACCTCAGCCACCCGTAAATCCTTCAATGATTTTGAAGCTTTTTCGATTGCCCCTTTTGCGGCTTCTTCCCAGGATTGATCACTGGTTCCAACAAGTTCGATGACCTTGTATACGCTTTCCATGATACCCCCTCCTTTCATGTCACAGCGTTAAAAAATTCATCCCCCTCATTAATTTAAATTTTAATCGATTCCGGCAGGTAAGTCAAAGCATATCAGCAACAGGATTTGTCGTTGCGATGATTGAAAAACGGGGAAATGAAACGGAATCGGTTGCCTTTCTGAATTCATAAGGTATTCTGTTCTGAGCGACATCACGCAGCGTAATGGCGGGTATTATGACGGAACAATACGATAAAACCGGCGGGCGGCTCGACGTCATGCGGCGAGTCGTCGAAGAAATCATAAAGCATCCGCCGACGGCCCGGGCTGATCCACTTGAACAATTAAACGCTGCCTTTCTCGATGCCTTTTGCAGACGAAACGGGCAAACATTTCAGCGGTCGGTTCGAACTCTCGCGCAATACGCCGAAGAGGGAGGGAAGAATGGCGTCGCGGCTGAATTTTTTCTTCAGGCCCTTGACGAGATTCCGAACGAAATCGAAAACTACGCCGGAAGTTCAGCGGCGTTCGCCCGGACGCTGAGGCGGGCCGGTGACTTGCTGGCGAAGGATAAGTCGCCGTCTGAGGAAAAACGTGCCGATATTTGCTGGAGCATTTTCTTTCCCGAGGGACGGCGAATACAGGGACGGGAGAAAGAAGCGGCCGCGGAGCTTCGCCTGAGACGAAGCGTTGAGGTGACAAAACCTTCAAGCCGTCCCATAAAGAATCCCTTCACGGAGATACTGTTCACTGCCAACGTCCTCCTTACCGTTCCACTGCATGAAAAACACATACAAAACCTTTCCCGCCCGGTTCGCGAAGCCGTCGAAAAGGCGGCAGGTGAACGGCAACTTTTCTGGTACGATCACCCTGTTCCCATAGGTGTTCCCGCGGAAAACAACGAGATTGTCTATGGATTGCGGGGTCTCGACGACACCCTTGATTTCGAGATGAGGCGGGGCAATCTCGGTGAAGGCGTTCGTGTTCCCTGCCTCTTGTCAGTTTCAGTTACCCACGAAAAGCTTCGGGAGGCGGCGAAAAACTGGATTAAACACGAATTGTCCCGGCATCAACTGAAACACCTGGAAGTGTATGTTTTTACGGAAACAGGCACGAAACGGCTGGTCGACGAGGTGCTTGTTCCCGCCGGCAGGAGATTCGCCACATCACCGCCGGTAGATGATCTTCAAGGTATTTTCGGAGTGGACGGCGAATACGGACGACATTATAGTTTTCTCAAGGCCGTCGCGGCGCTCATGTCGGTCATGGTTGACCGAAGAATACGCGCCACCTTCAAAATCGACCTCGACCAGGTTTTTCCCCAGGAACAGCTGGTCCGCGAAACAGGACGTTCGGCATTCGAACACCTGGCTACCCCTTTGTGGGGTGCTTGGGGACGGGACGCGTGGGGAAGGGAAGTGGAACTGGGCATGATCGCGGGGGCGCTGGTGAACGAGCGGGACATTGCACAGTCACTTTTTACTCCGGATGTAACCTTTCCCGAAGAACCGCCCCGATGCGATGAGATTATCTTTTTCAGCCGTCTTCCCCAGGCGCTTTCAACCGAGGCCGAGATGATGGTCCATTACGACGGAGCGCCCCTGGATGGAAAGATGACCTGCCTGCAGCGTATTCACGTTACCGGGGGCGTCACCGGCATACTGCTGGAAAGCTTGCGGAGACACCGTCCCTTCACGCCGACCTTCATCGGGCGGGCTGAAGATCAGGCATGGTTGCTGTCTGTTCTGTTCTCCGGAGAAAGGCCACTGCGCTACTTCCACCAGGCCGGTCTTTTCATGCGTCACGACAAGGAATCATTTGCTGCCGATGCCGTCAGGACCGCGGCCGTGGGCAAGCTGGTCGGTGATTACGCCCGCCTGCTGAATTTTTCACGTTATGCCCGGGCGCTTCCCTGGCCGGTGGAAGACATCAAGGAACAGGTGGACCCGTTCACCGGGTGTTTTATTTCGCCCATTCCCGTTACCCTGGCCGTGCTCCGTTTGTCCCTGCGGGCGGAGCGGTTTTTCAGGGAAGGAGTCGCCGCGGAAGCCTCGGAGTTGCTGCGTCTCGGAAGCGCCCGCCTGCTCCCGTTATTAGGCGAATCCGCTGAAAATAACGTAAGCGTTCAGTATGAACGAGAAAGAGCCGCCTGGGACTTTTACTACGACGTGCTGGACAGGCTGGAAGGAGCCCTCGACGCGAAGGACGAAGCGGCGATCCGCCTGAAGGAAAAAACTGAAAAGATATTCGCGGCCTGCCGGGTGTAACGATGTAAAAGACGTGAAATCTCCGGCGGGACTTTCTATACTTCAGCAACCGTAAAGGAGTTGGAATGGAGCCGGAAGATCTGCATAAAGAATTGATGCCGGATGTAAGTGAGATTAATTACATATGGTATTACATGCAAACGGCCAGCATCATGGCGCCGGATGTACGCAGGCGACTCCGCGCGGCCTGGGGATTCTGTGAGCGTCATGCCTGGATGCTTCTCATGGTAGAGTCATCCCTGCGCCATTCGTTCCTGATGGGCCCGGCGGTGCTATACAGTGACCTGCTGGGTCGTGCGGCCGCGGTCCTGCGAACCAGGGGCCCCATGCGCGAGGCGCGTATCGCCAGGGGACTTCGCGACAGGCGTGCCTGCCTCATGTGTTCCATGGATTTGAACCAGGCCAGGGGGAAATACGCCGGCGAGGAAACCATAAGGCGGAGTCGTGATCCCGGTGAATTCACAAGTCTCGTTGAAGCGACGAGAAAATACTGGGAAGACAAAGTATGCGGTATCTGTCGCGGGGACGATTCGCCGGTGAGGTGCCGGAGACACCTTATTGAAGATCTGAAGAGAGGAATAACACCGGAAGGATTCGACTATCATATCGACGAACTGGAAAATGTGCGGCGGCGCCTTGCGGCCTACGGCCGTTCCTGTCGATGGGAACATCGGGGTACGGCGAGCCTTGAAGATAAGGCGGGGCTCATCCGCGCCGTAGGCTGGTGCAGTGGCTGGCGCCCGCTGCTTCGCCTGGCAGAAGAAGTCCGGGAAGCGGCCGTCGGTTCGTAAAAATTAAATCCGTCATATATGCCGGTAGAGATAAAGAACCTGTCACGGGATCATGGAATGAAAAAACGCCCGCTTTCAAAGAAACGGGCGTTTTTTCGAGTACCGCGTATTCGGGGCGATATTAATTTACTGTCGGAAAAGAGCCGCCTTCATCGACGACAGGATGTGCTGCACAATTTCCTCTCGGCAGGATATTCCCATTATGCCGATGCGCCAGATTTTTCCCTTCAGGGGACCCAGGCCGCTGGCGATTTCCGTGTTGAACTCGTCGAGCAGACGCTTTCTAACGGCGTCGTCGTCGATGCTGTCCGGAACGATCACGGACAGTACCATCGGTGTCCGGAAACGCTCTTCCACGAGCATTCTCAATCCCATCTCCTCGAGTCCTCTCACCAGTTCCCGGTTGTATTTCAAGTGCCGTTCCCAGCGCTCCTCGAGCCCCTCTTCCAGGACGATGCGCAAGGCTTCACGAAGCGCGTATACCATGCTGATCGGCGCGGTATGGTGATAGACGCGGTCCGATCCCCAGTATTTCTGAACCATTGACATGTCCAGGTACCACGAGCGGACCGGGGTCGACCGCTTGTCCAGCTTTTCCACCGCCCGGGGACTGAAAGTGATAGGCGCCAGGCCCGGAGGGCAGTTTAGGCACTTCTGGGTGCCGCTGTAACAGACATCAATGTCCCAATCGTCCACTTTTACGGGTGCACCCGACAGGGACGTGACAGTATCGACAAGGAACAGGGCGTCCTTTTCATGAACAATCGAGGACAGTTCCTCCAGGGGCTGAAGGACGCCGGTTGATGTTTCGGCGTGGACGACGGCTACCACCCGGGCGTCGAAGTCTTCCAGGGCGTCGCGTACCTGTCCGGGATCAATCGGACGGCCCCATTCGGCCTCGACTTTTCGAAGAACGCCGCCGCAACGTTCAACTATATCGCACATGCGGGTTCCGAAGACGCCGTTCACGCAGACCAGGACAGGGTCGCCCGGCTCAATCGAGTTTACAAGAGCGGCTTCCATACCCGCGCTGCCTGTTCCAGAAACAGGAAGCGTGAGGCGGTTCTCAGTCATGAAAACCTCTCTCAGCATATCCTGCACCTCTTCCATGATGGCAAGAAAAACAGGATCGAGGTGCCCGATGACGGGACAGGTCATTGCTTTCGTTACCCTGTCGGGCACGTTGCTGGGCCCTGGTCCGAGAAGCAGGCGTGCCGGTGTGGAAAGATCTTCGTAATGTTTTTTCATGTCGGTACCTCCCATCACAAGAGATCATTGCGCCGGGGGGCCTGAAGGCAATCCCGCCGCAGGTGTTTATCCCGGTTGCCGTCGTTTCGAAACTTCGGGATTAACCAGGTGTCTGGGAACACCACCGGTAGCCCCTGCTACAAGGTTTTCAGCTGCCAGCACCGCCATTTTCGTCCGGGTTGCAACCGACGCGCTACCCACGTGAGGAACGATCAGGCAGTTCGGCAGTTCCATCAGTTTGTGATCGGCCGACAGCGGTTCCGGATCAGTGACATCCAGTGCGGCATAGGCGATCCGTCCCGATTGCAGGGCGTCGTAGAGCGCGTCGGTGTCGACCACGGGTCCCCGCGAGGCGTTGACAAGAATGGCCGTCTTTTTCATTTTGCTCAGGACTTCGGCGTTTATGAGGCCCTGTGTTGCATCCGTCAAGGGCGCGTGGATGGTTATAAAGTCGGATCTGGACAGCAGTTCGTCAAAACTGTCGCACATGACGGCTCCCACCGGCCGTCCCAGCTCGGCGCGCATGTGGTGATCGTAATAAATGACGTCCATGTCGAACCCCCGCGCCCGCTTTGCCACTTCCAGGCCGATGCTTCCAAGGCCGATGATTCCCAGCGTGGCGTGATGAACATCCTTTCCCAGGAGTTCCATTGGCTTGAAGGCAACCCAGTGCCCGGTCCTGATGTAGTCGATTCCTTCGCCTATGCGGCGCGCGGCGGCCAGCAGAAGGGCGAACGTAAGATCCGCCGTCGATTCGGTCACCGTTCCCGGCGTGTTCGCCACAAAAATACCACGTTCCGTCGCGGCGGCGACGTCGATATTGTCAAAACCGACGGCATAATTGCTGATGACGGTGAGCTGTTCCCCGGCGGCGTCCATGACCTCGCCATCGATCCTGTCGCTGAGAAGCGCCAGGATGCCATTCATGCCCCGAACCAGGTCGAGCAGCTCATCACGGGAAGGGGGTAGATCGTCCTTCCGGATCACGGCATCACAGGTGTCGGAAACAACCCGAAGACCGTCTTGGGGAATGACCCGGGTTACCAGTACTTTCGGCTTGGTTCCCATGATTTATCGCCTTTCTCTGGCTGCAAGTTCACGATAAACTCGCTCGTGCAACGGGGCATCAATGCTCAAATCCCGGGCCGCTTTGACAAGAAACCCGACAAAAGTATCAAGTTCCGTGCGGTTTCCCTTTTCGAAGTCGAGCTGAATGGAGGTCTTCGTTTCGTAGGGAAAGTTCGAGGCCATATCGATCGAATTCTTCACGATGTCCTCGGGGAGAACGATGTCCCTCGCGGAGGCAACGGCTTTTACTTCCTCCATCATTCCCGCCAGCATGGACCGGAGCTCTTCGCTCTCAATGACGCCTCCCAGTGATTTTCCTGACAGCGACGTAACGCCGCCGAGAGGACCCACGAAAATATATTTCGACCACAGGGCGGAGGCGATATCATCCGTCAGAGTGGCCTTGACGCCCCCATCCTTCAGAAATTGCTCAACGGGTCGGTAAGGTTCCACCGGGCCCGTTTCCGGCCCGAAGAAGAGGGTACAGGGCCCTCCCACCTGAGTGACTGAGCCGGGAGCTGCCAGGTAGGCGCTGATATAGACGCAGCCGTTGAGAATGTGTCCCCTGTCGATGACGGCCGACAGGCGCTCGGCATTGTCGATGCCGTTGAGCAGGGAAATTACTGCGGTGCCTTCATGTATGCAGGGTTTTACCAGCTCCGCGGACTGTTCGAGATCGTATCCCTTGACGCTGAACAGGACGATGTCGACCTGACCGGCGTCCGCCGGACGGTCGGTTACCAGGTCCGGACGGGCGATCCAGTTCCCCTCATCCTTCGTGGAGACAGCCAGGCCTTCCTCCCTGATTTTTCGCAGGTGTTCACCCCTGGCGACGAACACAACCGAGTGATCCGGCGAGAACCCATAGGCCTTTGCAAGTTTGCCGCCGAAATATCCGCCGACGCCGCCGATACCTACAATCAGTGCTTTCATTTCTCTGCCTTTCGTCAGGATTTCTTGTCGTTCCGGAGTCGGGTTTCTTTCTTGAGCCCTTCCGCCAGCCACCGGTAGAGAGGCGCGAAAGATTCTTCGACCTTGCCCGGACGGGGAATCATGAAAACAAACCCCCTCTTTTCACCCGGGACAAGGGCGACATGCCTGATGACGCCGGGATCAGGCAGGATGTCCATGAGGGAGGAGAGAAAATTCCTTGTTTTCGTGGAATCATAATACACTTCAACGTTTTGTTTTCCCCACGGCCGTGTTTCGCCCTGCAGCTTTTCCCGGTTTGCTATCTTCGGTCCGCGGAAACCGGCGTATCCTTTCTCAATTATGTGCCCTTCACCGGGAATGGGGGCCCTGCAATGGAAAGTGACAAAGAGCCTGTCGAACCGCCTGATGGCGAATGATATAGGAAAGTACAACCACGAATGCCGGGGCAGCAGGGTGATGGTGGCGTCGATCTGTGAAATCGGTTGCTGCTTCGCCATGACAAGGTTGGCATGGTAACCCACGACCCCGCCGATGACGGTGAACGTTTGATCCTGGGGTTTTACCGTGTCAACAAGTGCACGGAAAGCAGCCCGGTAAATCTTTTGGTTTTTGCGTCTTCCCCTGAAATAGCCGAAGCTGAGCAGAAAACTGAATGCGATAAACAGAAAAAAAACAGGAGAGGTAATGATATTTTCATTCATAATCACCGTCCGTCATTGTTGAATGTAGAAAGAATGGCGGATGCGATGTCTTCGTTGATATTGTACAGAGCGGCGCCTGAACCGGCGTCCTGGAACTCGTGAAGCAACGAGATACGCATCAGGGGAAAGGACGACAGCCCGCCCGAACGCAGGGTTTTTTCGACGGTGTCGGCCATAGCGGTATTCTCCGAAGTTACCTTGTTGTCAAACAAAAGACGAAGCGGCAGGTTCAGATCGCCGAGTCCGTCCACCAGGCGCTGCGATTCACGCAAAGACAGGAGGTCGGGATTGAAGACCATAAAAATGGAGCAATCCGGTCCCTCGAGAAGAGACGTAAGATTATCGTAGTTTCTTTTCAACTGATTCAAACGTTTGAGGACATCATCGTCACTCTCATCGTAGGCGAGAACAATGCCCGATTCTTCCTTCCCCGTTTCCGGGTTTCCCCTGATTTTCTGGATGGTATGACGTTTTTCAATGATCCTTTTTCTGATCTGGATCAGTCGGTCGACCCAGGTGATGGTGATACGTGGAAGAGCGAGAAACCGCAACGTCAGGCCGGTCGGGGGCGTGTCGAAAATAACAATATCGAAGTCTTTTTCGTGCTGAATGGTTTTCTCTATGCTGGTGAGCAGCGCGTATTCCTCAATGCCGGGGGAATACTGGAGGACGGAAAAATAATTATCGAGGTTCAGCACCTGGAGGTACTTGTAGGTATCCGTCAGGACGCCTATCTCCCGGTTGAGATAATCCCTCGACAGTTTTTTCAGGTCCACTTCGTCAAGGTGCAGGTTATTCGAAAAGGCCTTTCTTTTCCCGTTGAGTGAAACACCGAATATATCGCCCAGGTTGTGGGCCGGATCGAGAGAGGTGATAAGCACCCGGTGATGTTGAGATAATTGCCACGCCGCCGCAGCGGCGAGCGTCGATTTGCCGACGCCACCCTTGCCGGTGGAAAAAATAATTTTCATCAGTCAATCCCCAATGTCCCACACATTTCAGCCAGCATGTCGCCCTGGTCTTCGGCACGCCGATTCAGCATCGTAAGCTCTTTCTGCAGAAAGGGCAACAGTTCCACGGCGAGGAACGTCGGAGGCGACGGGAATCCGACAAAAGATCCCAGGAGAAGCAGAGCGAAAATATTCTCCAGTTCCTCGACCTCCACAATGGTGAGCGCGACGGCGTGTTCCTGGTGCATGATGTTCATGCTTCGCAGGATTCGTTTAATACATGAAAGCATCGGCCGTCCCTTTCTCCGCAGGAGTTAAACCGGCGCGTGGCGGCATGAGCCGCCGCGCGCCGGCGGTGTGACACGAACGCTCATCTGTTATCGCTTTACTCTTTGCTCTTGTACCCCTTCGCAAAGTCGATAATGAATATGATGTTCATTATGAACATGATGATCAGGATCACCAGGAGCACCCAGCCGGTCAGCGGAGTTTTCTGGATGGACTGCGGAATGGCGACGAGCATGAACCAGATCAGTGCCGCCGTTACGGTGATCCAGAGGAGCCATGCCGGGATAACCGCCACGTTCGAATATTTCGAACCCAGCTTCTTGCTCACGTAAGCCGCGCCTGTCATGAGGGCGATGGAGGCGATCAACTGGTTCGCCGCGCCGAAGGACGGCCAGAGTATCGTGAAGTTTTTGCTCCATGCCAGGTAGATACCGATTGCCGCGGGAATGACCGAGGCGATCCAGCGGTTCGTCAGGAGTCCGTAGACGCCTTTGGCGCTTTCTTTCAACGGCTCGGCCATTTCCGTTATGCAGTATCTCGCCAGGCGGTTCGTCGTATCCAGGGTTGTCATGGCGAAGGCCGCCACCCACATGCCGGCGATAACTTTCACATACTGCGTCGGGATGAAACTCATCCAGGTGGCGTTGACCATGTCGGCGTAGGATTGAACGAA
>OMKS01002077.1_pt1 | contig 17141 bp, 13 predicted proteins | sample 1674721 | NCBI WGS metagenome assembly OMKS01 (sample SAMN06264996, study PRJEB25208) | sediment metagenome | isolation source: hot spring sediment | place: USA: California | collected 2014-09-02
CACAGGGCCATAGGGCAGCTCGCGCTTCACAAGGTCGTGGTCGCGCGCACACGCGTCGCCGCTGACCGGCTTCCCATTCTCGCGGTCGAGGAAGAAGACGTCCTGGTCGATATCCATGAACTGGTAGTCGCCGTCGTGGAAGACCTCGCACTGCATGTGGCCGTGCAGTGTTCGGTTGAACGGGTCCTTACCCCCGTTCGCCTCGTTGAACCCCATGTAGTGGAAAATGGCCGAGCCGCACGCCCCCGCGTCGTCGCACAGTCCGCCGCCGTAGATGTTGAGCATCCGCACAGGGTCGTGAAAGTCCGCCTCCATCATCGGGTCGTCGTGGTGCATGTTCCGCCGCATGCCCTCCCAGATAAGGTAGATGCGGTCCTGGTCGTCCACCGCGCCTTCCGTGAATTCGGAGACCAGGTGCTCGATGTCCCACCAGCGCCGCCGGCCGTTCGTCACCACGCGCGGATAAACGACAGGCACATCCCCCGTGTTGGCAATCGTCAATGAAAGGTTGTTCTGAAACGCGATGTGCCGCGTGCTGTGGTCGCGCGTCATTGTGTTGTCCATGTCCAGCAGGCCGCCCACGTCGATCGAATACGCCGCGCGACTCGAAGTGATGACCTCCGCGTGCGTCCTCGGCGCTGAAGGCTCCAGGACGACCTCATCCGCTCCGAATACACATGCCAGCAAACACACAGCCGTGTGGACAACCAATACAGGCATCGTTTTCCCTCGTCGAACAAGCACCCCGTGAGACTACCCGCTCGCCTCGCGCTTCTGCAACCTGCCCCGCTCATGCTACAGTACCACCCGGTACACACCGAGGAGGCCATACCCATGAAGCCGTCCGGACTCGAGCAGAATCTGATCGCGGAATTCGAGCAATGGGCCATTATCGACTGCCACGAGCACCTGCCCCCCGAATCCGAACGCATCGAGACGCAGGTCGACGTCTTCACCCTCTTCTCGCACTACACCCACGGCGACCTTAACGTAGCCGGTATGCCCGAATGCGACTACCAGGCCTTGTTCGACCGCCGCATACCCCTCGAGACGCGCTGGGCGCTCTTCGCGCCCTACTGGGAACAGATCCGCTGGGGTTCCTACGCTCGAGCCGCCTTGCTGGCAGCACAGCGCTTCTATGACATCGGCGACATCGGCGATCAGACCTACGCAGCCCTCTCTGAAGCTATCCAGCATAACAACAGCCCCGGGCTCTACGACCGCGTGCTGGACGACGCCTGCAACATCCGCACCTGCCTCACCCAGTGTGCCCGCACCGACCTCGGCACGCCCCTGCTCACCCCCGTGATGCCCCTGTTGCCCGGCAATGTCGAGCGCTGGAATGACTTGCACCACGGCTGCGGCGGTTTCGAGGCCGGCATGCTCCACACCCTGGACGACTACCTCGACGCCGTCTTCGCCTACGTTCTCGACCAGCAGCGCGCCGGCGCCGTCGGGTTCAAGATGATGTCCAACCCCTACCAGGCGCCCGACCGCGCCGAGGCCCTCAGCGCTTTCGAGAGCCTGCGCAACGGCGCCGTCGACGCCCTGCCGTCCGTTAATCCCCTGCGCGACTACGTCGTCGACCAGGTGATTGGGTTCATCGCCAAGAGCGACATGGTCGTGTGCGTCCACACCGGCTACTGGGACGACTTCCGCAGCCTTGACCCGCTCCACATGATCCCCATCCTCCAGCGCCACCCCGGGGCGCGCTTCGACATCTACCACCTCGGCTATCCATGGATGCGCGAGGCCATCATGCTCGGCAAAGGCTTCCCCAACGTATGGCTCAACCTCTGCTGGACCCACATCATCTCCCAGTGCTTCGTCACGGTCGCCCTCGACGAGCTGATCGACCTCATCCCCATGAACAAGACTCTCGCATTCGGCGGCGACTACGGCATCCCCGTCGAAAAGGTCTACGGCCACCTCGTCATGGCGCGCGAAGACATCGCACGCGTCCTGGCCCGACGCATCGAGAACGGTCAGATGACTGAAACCCAGGCCCTCGACATCGCCCACCGCTGGTTCTGCGACAACCCCATAGCCCTCTACCGCCTTACGGTCTGAGCGCCGGCGGCTCCTGCGCCCCGAGATGACCCGGTCCCATCGTGTTCCCAACGCATCTCAGCCTGCCCCGATGATGTCCCCGACATCCAGCAAGTAGAGCTGGCGCTGGTCGCCGAGGTGCATCGAGTCGATGCACACGTACTTGCCGCTGCGGCTCCAGCGCGCGTGGAGGTCGCAACGAATCTCGCCTTTCTGCGTCGGCGCGAGGTAGAACTTGCCCAGCATGACCAACTTCGAGTCCGAGGGCCGGAAGAGCATCAGCGCCTGCATGCGCTCGCGGCTCGGGTAGGTGTCCGTGAGCACCCACTCACGGTCGGGCGAATACGTGCAGTGGCCGTCCTGCTTGAGAATGCCCTCGCCGACCACCTCGACGGTGTCCGTCTGATCCGTGTAAAGATGGAAATGGTTCTTGTTCTCGGGCTCGCGCGACCAGGCGAGGATCTGCCGGGCGTTTTTCCAGATAAAATGCGACACCAACTCGTGGTCGGCCACCACGTGCAGCCCCGAACCATCCGGGCCGGCCGTGAGCATCCGCGTGAACCAGCCACTGCTTGACGTAGGCGTGCGGTGCCAGCGGTGCAGGAACACAAAACGCGTCCCGTCGGTGTTCCAGAGCAGGTGGTTGAACCAGTGCTTGCCCGCATCCGTCGGGCGCTCCATGCCGAAACCCGCCACATCGTGTTGCGTGAACAGTAGCTTCCACTCGCCTGTCTCGAGGTCCATCACGTACAGGCCGTCGTCCCTCGGCGCGAGCACGTCCGCGTTCGGGTCGGCGATGCCGTAGTATCCATAGCCGGGCCGCGTCTGGCCGACGCGCGCGAAGTTGACGCCCACGGCCAGCTTGCCTGTCGGGCTGACGGCGTAGATGGGCTTTGGCAACGTCCGTTTGGCACCCGAGAAGACGTCCTGAATGACCGACTTGTAGCCCTCGTCCGTGCGGATGTTGTAGATAACCTCGCTCTTCGAGCCGGGCAGCCACTGAAGCATGCAGCCTTGCTGCCAGCACCACGCGCTGCTCTCCGCGAACGGGATCCACTTGTCGCCATCCTCGACATCGACCATGCCGAGCACGATTACGTCGTCGGGCGTGTTGGTGCGGTCGTCAAAACCAACCTCCATACCGAGAACATAGCGGTCGGAAACGTTGAACTGATCCTTGTCATAGTACGCAAACCAGTGGGATTTAGGGCCTTGCGTGATAGCGCGGATGGGCACGTGCGCCTCGAAGCGCTGTTCGGGCGCGGGATTGCCGGCTTCGGCGTGGACCGACGCGGCGAGGGTGAGGGCTAGCATCAGCGTAACTCCCGGTGCGGCGATAAGTTGCATGGCGAATCTCCTCGTCTTGGTCTGAAATGAAAGCAAACCCGGCGACCCGAGTGAGCTTGCGCCACGCCATTAGGCCATAAGTGGGCCGATAAGCGCAACGAGCGCACTGTGGCCACGAACCGCCCGCAACGAACCGCTCCGTGCTGCGGCACTCCATGGCTATGCATCCTGTGGCGTCCTCGGCTGCACCGACTCAAGAAATCCTTGACGGCAACTGTTTAGCGGATTGGCGTGAGGCGCTCCTAAGAAAGTGATTCCTAAGTCATTTTGCAGCAAGCATCTGCATTATTCGCATTTTGCCGTCTTCGCTCCCCAGGAGCGTGCTTTCGGCGTGAGGCGCTCGCAATGACGGAGTGGTTGGGCCTGAGCTGACCATTCACACCAATCGGCTAGAGAATTACCCTTGACGAAACGGGGATGGCCGCAATGCAGCCAAGAACGCGCGACCGAAGCGACCACGCGGGCCACACGCCTCATGCCCAACGTTACGCACGGATTTGGGGGCTGCAATCGAGTCTGTCTTTCTCTCAAGCACTTGTGGTACAATACTTTGCAAGCAAAAAACCGGGAGCGCGCAGCAGTGATTACCTATCGGTGTGATGGATGCGGGAAGGAACTCGAACAACACGCGTTACGCTACACGGTGGAGATTGAAGTCAAGGCCGCCTACGACAAGATGCAGGTCGGCCTGCTCGACCTGGTGCGGGATCACCGAGCGGAGATGCTGCGGTTGATAGAGCGCTTGAAGCACCGGGACCCGAAGGAAATCGAGGAAAGCGTGTACAAGCGGATCCATCTTGATCTATGCCCCAACTGCCAGCGCGCATTCAACAAGAATCCGCTGCGTTTTCATCCGGAGCAGGGCCTGCCCGCCGGCGAAGTCGATATTGACAGCTTCTTGCGTTCGATCGGCGTGGTTCAAGGACCCGACGAGGAAGAGTCGCCGGAGCGGTAGGAGTTTGCGGCGGTGGTTCAGCGGCTCGGGTGCGTCATCTCAAGCACGCGCGCCAGGACGGACTCGGTTTGCTCGGGGATGCTGGGGGTAAATTCCAGACCCAGATACTTGTCGTAGGCGGTAGCGGCTATCTTCTCGAAGAGGTAGGGATAGTTGATCTCACCGCGCTGGGGTTCATGCCGTCCGGGGTGGTTGGCCACGTGGAAATGGCCTATTTTGTCAATGTGTTCGAGGATGTTAAGCGAAAGGTTTCCCTCGGTAATCTGCTGGTGGTAGATGTCGAAGAGCAGCTTGACCGCCGGGCTTCCGACCTCGTCCACCATGGCGAACCCCTCCGCCGACGTCGACAGGTAGTAGCCGGCATGATCGACCAACAGGTTCAGCGGCTCGAGCACGAGCGTGATGCCGGCGTCCTCTGCCACCGGCGCGGCCGCTTTGAGCGCGGAGACGCAAGCGGCGTGCTGGTCAGCGCGTGCTACGCCCTCGAGTTCGTTGCCCGTGGTAACGATGAAACATCGGCATCCAAGGCGATCACGCAGTGGCACACACTCCTTGACGGCCTCGACGAACGCCGCCTCGCCGCCACCGGCCAGCATCGGGGGCACAGCGTCATTGAAGGCCGTTTTGACGCAACACGCGGCGACGGCGAGACCGGCCTCCTTAGCGGCGCGCTCGACCGCGTCGAGGTCCTTTGCCCACCAGCCCCAGAACTCGAACGCCGGGAAACCCAGTGCGGCCACTTTGGGAATACGGGCCGCGAATTCGGTTTCTCGCCAGAACATCTCAATGCAGACGGAGGGCTTGAGCATGCGGGAGTCTCCCCGGTGGTCATTAGTCGTGCCTGCCGCCGTCGGAATCGTCGTGCAGAGCGATGACCGCCCACAACAAGACGGCGACGAGCAGCAAGCCGATGTACAGGTAATAGTAATTCATGGTTGCAGCTTCCCGTTTGAAACAACGGCGAAACATGGAGAATGATAACACAAACGGGGCAGGCCGTGGGGAAAGGAGGATGGACTGGGTGGGCACAATGCGAATAATGCATGTGCCTGCAAAAGAAACACCGTGGGCCCCAGTTTCTTAGCGGGCGAACAAGGCCGCTCGCCCCACCCTATTTGTGACCTTGGCCATCACGGGGCTGGCTATCCTTCGCACTTCTGGAGTCTCCGCCTGCGTGCATCGCCGCTTGGTGATGCGGCGTGTGGGGTATATACTGAGGTGGACGTTCTACAGTCGGTATCAGGAGGTCCAGGCGCTATGACCAGTCGTGAACGTGTGATCGCCATGATCGAGGGGCGTGAGACGGCTCGTCTTCCGTTGATGCCGATCACGATGATGTTCGCGGGCGATTTTGTCGGTGTACCGTATGGCGACTATGCGAAGGACCACCGGGTTCTGGTGGATGCGCAACTCCGCGTCGCCGAAGCATTCGACTTCGACTACGTCTCGTGCATCTCAGACCCGACGCGCGAGGCGACGGATTGCGGCGCGGCCATCCGGTTCTATCCGAATCAGCCGCCGGCGGTCGACGAGCAGAACGCGCTCTTGGCGGACAAGACCGTTCTCGTTGGACTCGCCCAGCCCGACCCCCTCGGGGGCGGTCGGATGCATGACCGGGTGAAGGCTGCGGCGCTGTTCAAGGAGCGCGCGGGCGACGACCTGCTTGTCGAGGGCTGGGTCGAGGGTCCATGCGCCGAGGCGGCGGACCTGCGCGGCATCAACCGGCTCATGATGGACTTCTTCGAGGACCCGGGGTTTGTCACAGACCTGTTCGCGTTTGCCATCGAAATGGAGACGCGTTTCGCAAAGGCCCAACTCGAGGCGGGGTGCGACATCATCGGTCTGGGGGATGCCGCCGCATCGCTGGTCGGTCCGCAGGTGTACAACGAATATGTGTGGCCTTATGAAAAGCGCCTCATTGAGGCGATTCACGCGGCGGGCGGGCGGGTCCGCCTGCATATCTGCGGGAATATCCGCTCGATACTCGACGGCGTCGGCAGGCTGGGCTGCGCGATAGTCGACTTGGACTCGATGGTTCCCGTCGCCGAGGCCCGCGCCGCGATGGGTCCCGAGCAGGTGCTCCTGGGCAACATCGACCCTGTGGCCGTGTTGCGCGACGGCTCGCCCGAGTCGGTGTACGACGCCATCGCCGCGTGCCACGGCGCGGCGGGTTCTCGATACATCGTGGGGGCAGGATGCGAGGTCGTGCGCGATACACCGTATGAGAACGTGCGAGCGCTGGGGCGGTATGCGCAGGAGAATCAGGCGGGTTAGCCCCCCGCGGGAGAGAAGAGCACGAAGAGCGTCGTGATGTAGGCTGCATAGACGGCGAACAGGACGGCGCCCTCGCGTCGGGTGAGGCGCTCGTCGGTGAAGCCAAACACGAGTAGGAGTGCCGAGAGCAGCAGCATGACGGGGATGTCGAAGACGAGGCTCTGATGGACGGACCGTCCCCAGAGTATGGTTTCGCGCATGGGGAGCGGGCGGATGATTGAACAGACACCGATAACCCACGCGAGGTCGAGGATATTGGCGCCGATGATATTGCCGATGGCGAGCGAGCGGCGCTTCTTGAGCACGCCGGCGACGCTGACGGCGAGCTCGGGGGTCGAGGTGCCGAGGGCGACGAGCGTCAGAGCGATGACCAGTTCGCTGACACCCATCAGGCGCGCGAGGTGCTCGCCGCAGTAGACCATCACTTTACTGCCCAGAATGATGCCGGCCGCGCCGACGATGAACAGCAGGGCCATGCGGTGCACCGTGGCGACCGCGGCCTCAACGGCCCGTTCTTCATCGGCCTTCGACCGTCCTTGCAGGGATGCGCGAAGCGTGCCGGCGAGGTGCGCCCCCAGGCATGCCAGCATGACGATGCCGACGACGCGGCTCCCATCGGGGAAGGCGTAGCCCATGACCCCAAAGACGCCGGCGAAGGTGACCAACGCGATGCCGTTTGACAGAAACCCCTCGCGTCGGACCTGCATCGGCGCGACCAGGGCGCACACGCCGAGGATGAGCCCGATGTTGCAGATAGTCGACCCGAGGGCGTTGCCGATGGCCATGTCGGGCTGACCCTGGAGCGTCGCCATGAACGACACGGCAAACTCGGGCAGGGTTGTGGCCAGGCTCACAAGCGTCGCGCCGATGACGATCTCGGGTATGCGGAACCGGCGCGCCATGTCGACGGCGGCGTCCGTGAACCAGTCCGCAGACTTGACAAGGATGGCCACCCCGGCGCCAAGACCGATGAGGTAAGAGAGAGCCTCCATGGGCCCAAGCATAGCATGAGGGCAAAGGATTCGGGAATCTGCCCACGGACTCGGGTTGACCTTCCGAAGGACAAGAAGGTGCAGGAGGATGGGGCGAGCGAAGGCTGCCGTTCGATCAACATCGCAACGTGAGCAAGAAGCGACGCTTGCTCCATGTCCCCGTGCGTGATGCTCGTCCGGAACGTTGCGGCAGAGCCGCTCCCGCCCTCGTGTATAATGTGCACCAATCGGCAACGAAGGGCATAGTAGGGAGCGCCGAGCCAATGAAGTCGAAGACTATGGTGGGTGTGGTAATCCTTGGAGCGTTGCTGGGAGTGGGTCTTTGGCTGCTCATGGCCGGCCGCGACCTGGGCGTCACCGGGGCTCCTGCGGCGCCTCCGGATAGGGGGGTATCGGTTCCGGTCGTGCCGCCGGTGCCTGTGGCCGAGCCCCACCAGCATGAGGAACAGCAGGACATCAGCGCCCCCGGGGCGACAGCGGAGAGCGTTCCCGAAGCGCCTCCGGCCTCGGCTGAGACCGTTACCGAGCAGCCCATGCTCGATCCCCTCACCTCGGATGAGATCCCGCGGGACAACGGCGCGCACTTCTTCGTGCTGGCGACGGAACTCTTTCCTGATGTAGACATGGGGCGCCTGATGGAAAAGTGGGCCGAAGCGCGCGCGAACGACTTCCGAGCGGACGCCGAGCTTAGGATGATGCTGGAGCGGTTCAGGCTGGCCTTCGAGGCCTTTGAACGGGGCCTCGAGGTCGGCAACATCCGCATGCCGGCACCCCGCGCCGTCAATGATCCCATGCCGTATCTGACGCGATTTCGGGATTTGGGCCAGGTGATGGCCATCGAGGCGGAGCTTCGAGCTGCCGCCGGCAACATTAACGGTGCTTTCGAGAACTATTCCATCCTGCTACGCTTCAGCGCACAGACCGTGCACGGCGGTTCGCTGCTGCACACGATGGTCTCTGCGAGCCTGCAAGATATGGGGACCCAGTCGCTGCGGCGTGTACTCGATTGGAAGCCGGCGAGCAGTGAGCAGTACCGATACATGGTGAGTGGGCTGAAGGCCGCGGAGGAAGCCATGCCGGGCATCTCGACTATTCTGCTCAACGAGGCGCAGCGCTACGAGATACTGTTCGAGCAAGCACGCCGGGAAGGCAAGACGGTCAAGGAGCTGATCGTGGGGGCTACGGGGGCATCGGACTTGTTCGCAGAGATGTCCGACGAGGAACTCGAGGAGCGGATGTCCGCCGTGCTCAGCGATTACCAGGAAGTGGCGCAGCTTTTCGAGAAACCCTATTCCGAAGTCCGGGCCGTGGATCTATCAGCCCTGTTGGGCGACCACCCCTTGAGTGAAGATCAGGAGCAGACGCTGGAGCGCCTCCACACACAGTACTTCCTGAACCGTGCGCAGGTTCGTGGAACCTGTGCGATGGCGGCTGTCGAATGGTATGGCGCCGAAAACGACGTCTATCCCAAGGCCATCGGTGACCTTGTGCCGAAGTATCTGGCTGAGGAGCCCATGGATCCCTTCACCGACGCGCCGTTCGGTTACGGCCTTACGGACGCCGGCTATTTCCTTTACAGCGCGGGCCCGGACATGATTGATGACGGATGTACGGACGGCCCTTGGCATCAGCCGGGTTCCGATGTCGTCTTCCGAAGTATGGAAGGTCAAGTGCTGTAGATTGGCGAGGCGCGCTTTGCGTGTTTTGGGGTGCATTTTGATGCGTTTGCACCGGCCCCGTGTAGGCTCTGCGCTTCTCTCGCGCGTTGGCGGGTGTATTGTGGTTGATTTCGCTACAGCGAAACGTAGTATTATCCAAATCATCACGATTGCCCTTGTCTCTTGTCTCTGAGCGGTGCGGTGTGATGTCGAGGCTGAGCGTGAGTCTGCGGGGCAGTCGCGCCTGAGTGGTGGTCTCTTGTGGTGAAGAGGGCGGGGCGCAGGAAGCCGGGTTCGAGATAGCCGGTCTCCGGCTGCGCACCTGAGTCGTATGTAGTCTCGCGGCACCCCGCAGTGGGGGCCGGAGAAGAGACGAGGACCAGAGGGGTTGCGCCCCCGGAATTCCTCGCAGGGAGCATTCTGATTTCGACCGAGACCTTCGATACCAACCCGAGAGCGACATGCCCGTATCCATTTTGCTGTGAGAAAGTGGAAGATGGCGTGTGCCTGCGGTGCGCGCGCCCGGTGAAACGATGCTGCTGGGGCGAGTGCGGCGTGTGGAATCGGTTGGACGCCGGTTTCTGCCGTGCATGCGGGCGGGAACTGGAAGGGGCGATGCTGTCCGAATGGCCCATGCACGGCGGGGGCGCCGGGCGCACAAGCCTCAAGGCTTCTGTGCGAACGCGGTTGCGGGAGGGCGACCCGAGTCCCATGGCCCTCGAAGACTATGGCCTTGGGCAGCATCAGGGAGACGTGGCGCATCCCGTGCTCTACCGCGATGACTTGCTCCTTCCCAACCTGAATGAGGAAGGCTTCTCCTTGTTCAGTCCGGCCGTGAAGCGAACTCTGTGGACCTGCCGCCTCTGGGCGCGTCCGGACGCGAGCGCAACGCCGGTGCAATTCGGCGCCAATGCCTACGCCGCCTTACGCTCGGACGACGCGGTCGTGTTTGTGGCGATTCGTCTGGATACGGGGGAACCCCGTTTCCTGCACATGGCCGCCTCGGACCTCAGTCCGCAGCAGTCCCCGCTCTATGTGGGCAAACCCGACGGTGGCGCGGCAATCGCTTGGCCCCTTCGGCACGGTTTGGCGCTGATGCGCTTCGACGAGGAAGGCAAGCTGATGCATTCCGACGGCCGCCGCGTCACGGTCATCCCGTGTCGCGGGCTGGCGGCGGACGAGTATGTCCTGAGCCCAATCGGACTGCAGGACCGCATTGCGACCGTGACGACATCGGGCAAGGTCTTCGAGATCCCGTGGACGACGTCGCTGCGCGAACTCGAGTTTCGCGGAGCGAAGAAGGTGGCGGCACTCGATGGGGCATGGCGATGCGGTCCGCCCGTAGTGGCGCCGGATGTGGGTGTGGTCTTTCTCGCGGCGCAGCTCGAGGACGCCTCGGGCCGGGGCCGAGGGGAAGCGGCGCGGCTCTTTCTCGCCATGAACGCCTTCCACGGCCATGTGGACACCATTCCCCTTGAGCGCTCCGAGGGTGCGGACTCGCCGGACGAGGCCGAGATGGTCCCGATGGTCGATTTCCTCGACCGCGAGCGGCCCTTGGTGGCGCCCGGAAACCTGTTTGTGCCCAGCTTACAGCCGGGTCTCTATCGTGTTATACTGGCCTCTGAGGGTGAGGCCAAAGTCGAGTGGAAGAAGGCCTTTGGTCCGCTGCGGATGAGTCGGTTTACAGGCACACGGGATTTCCTTGTTGTCTTCCGGCAAGGGGAGGCATCGGGGTATGAACTCTCGAATCTGTACAGCAAGACCGGCGTTGAGGGGCGCCCCTTCCCCTTGAGGGACGCCCACAACAACCCGCGGATCCCGGTTGCCGACCCCGTCCTGAGTCGCAAGGCGTTGTACGTTCTCAGCGAGGATTGTCTGTTCGAGTTGCCGCTGGTCCGCACGGGAGAAAGGGACTGATTATGAATGCCCTGTCGCCACCACGAACCAAGCTCTTCGTACTGCTGCTTCTGTGCCTGGCGGCCGCGCCGGCCCTGTCGGCGAGCGCAGAGGCGAACCACATCATCTTGTCATACGACGTGAGCGGCAGCATGAGTGCGAAGTACATGGGCGAGCACATGGCGGAACTGATTCGGCGCTTCCTGCTCGAGCTGCTGTTCGAAAGCGGCCCCGCGCTGGAGGCGTACCCGCATCAAGACGAGTATGCCGTCGAGAAGAATGTGAGCGGTCAATTCAGGGGAGCACCGTTGGTGCAGGACGATGCGCTGTTGTCGATGTTCACATTCGGCACGGGAGTCTCGATTGCGGCGCAACGCGTCCCCGCGTCGCGTGAGGCCGTCGAGCGCTTTCTGCCGACCCAGTTCCGCGCCCAGAACACAGACATGCGTGCCGCCATCGAGGCTGCCGCCCAAACCCTTTACGATCCCGAGCTGGACGACAACGCGTATTGGGTCATCATCTCCGATGGGAAGGATGACCCTCAGAACCCTTCGAATTGGGTCGGCATCGAGGGCATCGTCACCAAGCGCTCGCTGAATCTCGTCTACGGGCTCTCGGTTTTCGCGCCGGCGCAGAAGGCTCGGGACCTTCACCAACGCTGGGCAGCCGGGGACGCGGGGTTGGTCAGGGCCTTCGGGAAGGCCGGCCCGCCGGACCGGGCCGTCATTCACGTCATCGAGGTATCAAAGAAGGTGAGCGAAGAACCCGGAAAGCCCGGAACGCTTCGACCGCCCGTCCATCTGACGTGTGAGGCCCACGGGGGCACGCTCGAGCTGCGGTGGTATCCGGGAGAGTGGGACGCGGCGCGCGACGGAGAGGCGCCGGGCGTGCTGGAGGGCGAGGCGGCTGAAGCATACGAGATCGAGTTGAGTCGAGATGGCGCCGCATGGCAGGCGCTGCCGGGCTCGGTTCCGGCGAAGGGAGAGTATCCTTACGGTGTTGCCCTCGAGTCGCTGAGCGAGCCCAAGGGTTTCGTGCGCGCGACGGCGGTGGCCGGTGGCGAGCGTTCGCCGTCGCAGGCGGTGGAATACAATCTTGGCGGAGGCGGTCCGCTGCCGTCCGTACCGCAGGGCGTCGAGGCCCTTTACGATGCCGCGAGTGGGACCACGACGGTCTCGTGGCGTCAACCGACCGATGAGGGCTTGGCGGTTCGGGTGCAGCGCAGCGCCGACAACGGGTCCACATGGGAATCGCTCAACGCTGATCAACCCGTTCCGAGTGCGCCCGGCTCATGGCAGACGGGGGCGTTGCAGAAGGGCGACTTGGTCCGCCTGTTCTCGGTGAGCGAAGCGGGGCAATCGCCGAAGCACTCGAGGCCTGTACGCGTCCGGGATGCCGCAGGGGATGGGTCGGGACTGTGGCTGTTGCTCGTCCTTCTTGCGTTGCTCATCGCGGTCGCGGTGGTGGTGTGGCTGAAATGGCCTCGTGCGATTGCCTTCGAGCTGTACTGGGACGAGCAGAAGGATGCTGAGGGCAGGGCCCAGCGCAAATCATGTGTGTTGCGCAAGCACGAGCGCCTCGAGTTCGCCGCGACGGCGGAAGAGGACGAAGCGGTCGTGAGTTGGTGGCGCGAGGTGGATGCGCCGAACGACTATCTGGTGAACCGGGGCCGGGCCATCTATCATGTTCGCCTCTCGGAGGACGACGAGGACGAGCGGGAAATCGATGAGTTGATGGAGGACGGCGATCCCTTCCAGGTCAAGCGGCGGAACGGTCGAGAGACGACGCTGATTTTTCAGGAGGCCGAGGGCGGCGAGTCTGACGTGTAACAAGGAGAGAATGCATGAACGTGATCATGGAGCAGATACGGGCCGTGCTGGATTTCTTTGGCCAGTACTACTGGTATATACCGTTGTACTGGCTGCTCGGGGCGTACGTGCTTGTGTACGTCTTGGCCTTCGGGCTGTGTCGGACCATCCCCCGAATCCGCAAGACCGAGCGGCCCGTCGATCGGGAGGTTCACCTCGCATGGGGGATTGGATTCCTGGTGCACTTGGGCCTGTTTCTGTGGTTTGGGCTCGATACCATCAACGAAGCGTGGTACGGCCCGTACGAACCGGGCTACGAGTTCACTTCGAGCGAATCGACCTGGGCCGTGGCGCGCGCCTTGCCCTACGTCGCCGTCGGCGCGCTCGATTTCATTTTCACCATAGCGCTCTTGAAGTCGGGCTTCTCGCGCGACGAGGGTGCGGCCAAGAAAGTCAAAGCGGGCAGGGGCCGCAAGAGCAAAGGCCGGGGCGGGCGGAACTAGAGGCTTCTTGAGCCCAAAGACGAAACAGAAGGAGAACATCTCATGCCGGGTCTTCAACCTACGCTGGTGATTGGTCTCGGGAGCACGGGCCTCGACATCGTGGACTATTTTCGCCAATTCCTCCTCGAGGAATTCGGTACGTCGGACATCCCGTGCATCCAGACGCTTGTGTTTGAGACCGTGGAGAGTGCGCATAGTCGCACAGGTGCGTCGGTCACGCCGTTGACTATCGAGAGCACGGACCGCGTCCACTTCAAGATGGCGAATCCCGAGCCGGACGAGGAATCCAAGGTGAAGGAGTACCACAAGTGGCTTCCCGGTTTCGTCTTCGACATGGGCGACTCGTTCAGGGTGGGCGCGGGGTCGTGCCGCTCGGCCGGACGTCTCATCTTCTGGGAGAATTGGGACAAGGCGCGCGACGCCGTGACGCACGCCTTCGATCAGAGCATGGACCCGGATCGCATCAAGGAGGCCACGAACCTTCTGTTGCGTCACTACAAGGACAGCAAGATACCCATGGCGGCCGAGGATCAGCCAGTCAACACAGCAACGCCGCTTATCTATGTTGTCGGCACCTTGTGCGGGGGGACGTGCAGTGGGATGCTGGCCGACTTGGGGTTTCTGCTGCGCTCCTTGGGCGCGAGCATCAAGCGGGTGCTCTGCGTCTCGATGCTGACGCGCCCACAGACGGCGGACTTGAGGATGCTCAAGCCTGCAGCGAATTGCTACGGGGCACTGAAGGAAGCCGACTTCTACTTCCAGCAGCTTCCTCCCAATTCGTGGGAGTATCTGCTGCCGGACGGCGCAACCAAGGTCCAGACGGGCGAATTCCCGTATGATAGGGTCTACGCCGTCTCTTCGTACAACGGGACGACGCAACTGGGCGAAACGGGCGTGAATCAAATGCTCGCCATGAACCTCTTTCTCGATGTCGTGGGCGGTGGGCGCACGGCCAAGGATGCGGCCATTGTGGACGGCACCGGCCAGCCGCGGGATCAGCAGGGCTACATGCGCCAATTCTACTCGTTCGGCCTCAGCGCTGTGTGGTACCCGAAACTCAAGATCACCGGTCTGGCAGCGTGCGATTTGGGGATGGAGCTGTGCGACAAGTGGCTTGGTGACGAGACCGAGCTGAAGGAATCCGAGATCAAGCAGCAGGTTCAACGGGACTTTGAAGACCTCGTGGGGAACATCGAGGCGCAGATCAAGAGTGAAGTGGACGCAAAGATAAAAGAGTTGCAGGGCGCCCAGGGCAAGGCGCTTACTCGGTCGGCCAAGGGCGAGGGAGGCGACGATGTCTTGGGCAAGGAGCGGCAGGACGATATCCGCCAGGCCCTGCTGAACACCGATGCACGTATGAAGGAGATCGTGCGGGCCGCGAGCGAGCGCATCGAGAGCCAGCTCACAACGCGCCTCTACAGCACTTACAAGGACTGCGCGGCCGCGAGCCGATACTGGGGGTTGTACAAGAAGGCCGTCGAGGATAAGGTCGGGGGGAAGGAGGAAGAGGCCGGCGGCGCAAAGACCACGCTGACCGCCGACGATGTCATCGTCGAACCGGATACGGGGAAGCTGGCTTCGTCGCGCCGGCGCATTCGCCAGGCCGCCGATGACATCTGGGTTCGACTTGTGTTCAAGCGCAAGGAAGCGGAGGACTACTACCGCAGCCGCTATCTCGAGGATTATGTGGCCGCGTGGAGTGAGTCGACGGACAAGTTCAAGGACAGCCGCACCGAGGTGGTCCTGCGCCTGCTGCGGCACTCGCCGGAGGACGCGGACCTCTTTCGCCGCTACGACTACTCGGCCGAGGAGGAAGAGCGCAACGCCTTCCGCACGAACGAGCAGCGCCTCGCGCGGGTCTCGCAGCGCATCGGGACGGTGAAGGGCACCTTACAAGACTGGCGGAGCGAGTTTAAGGGCCTCGGCGGCGCACGCATCGTCCACGCAGTGTATCGTCACGGCTCGGACGAGGCGGATGCGGAAGAGAACAAGCGGGCGATCCGCAAGAGCATCGTTCCTCCCGCCGTTTCCGTGGCGTGGCATCTTGCGGAAGGGCGCAATATGACCCGCATGCCGGACGAGAAGGCATTCTGGGAGAACCAAAAGGCGGAGGCCATCGCCTACGTGCTGCGCGCAAACTACCAGCGCGCTGGTTTCGGTCAGCTCAGCCCGAATCAGGCGACCACGGCCGACCTCTCCACGCTCAAGAACCTCCTGGATAATGCCAAGCCCTATCAGCAATTCAATGAACGGTTTGTGCCTGTTCGGTACTTTCGCAGCCCTAAGTACGTCTTTGGCGGTCAGGACGACCCGGAACTCAGGAAGATCGCGAAGGAACTGAACATAGACGAGACGCAATGCCGGGCGACGGGTCTGCGCCATATGCTGTTCCTGTACCACGAGGAGCGTTGTTTTGCAGTCGATATGCTCTCGGCCTTTGACACCGCCGAGAGACGGGCTGAGCAACACTACCCCTTTACCCACAAAGACAACTCATTCTTCGACTGGCGCCGCTTCGAGAACAAGCGGATGGCCCAGGTCATCCTCGACGCGGCGCACCTGCTGTTCCCCGAGAAGATCTTCACGGAAACCGGCGGGCAGCGCGTAGTGTTGATCACGGTGAGGGGAACGCCTCAAGTATTCAGCCCCGGGAGCGCTGAGTCCTACGAAAAGCTGGCTGAGACGCCTGTCGCCCTCAACACGCTCAAGGACATGGTCAAGGACGTGCTGCGCAAGATGTCGGTCGAGGAGTTCAAGTCCCTTCACGAGACCAAGGCGGCTCAATTGATGACGGCGAAGCTCTCCGAGCAGGCTTCGCCCAAGGACCGGGAGACGTTCCAGGCGCAGATCGATGTGCTCGGTGACTTTCGTCAGACGTTCGCATCCCAGATCTTCCCGGAATTGATAGAGGAAGACAAACAACAGGCGTAATGCTGAGGCCTTGATGCACCGTGGCCATCTGTAAGTCGTGTGAGAATTGGTACATTCGGCCGGACGACGTTCATTGCGCCGCCTGCGGACGGATGATCCTTGATTTCGCGTTCGAGGAGGGGAGCGACCGCATCCCCATCCGCGCGCTGGATCAATGGCAGGACGTGACCGTCAAGGTCCGCAACACCGGCCAGGCATGCGTCGATGTCCTGATCGACGAGCAAGCGCCGAGCGTGCGAGTCGCCTTCGAGGGGCTGCCTGTCAAGGTGCGCATTCCTCCGAAGCAACAAGCCTCGCTGGCGTTTCGCGTCAACTTCATTCAGCCCCCCGAGGGAGGGTATCAAGAGCTCTTCTTGCGGACGAACTACGTCGGCCTGCGCAAGCCCATCCGGTTTTATCAACCGGGCGAGCCGGACGTCCACGTGCGCTTCGGGACCCCGGGCGAGGTGGTGACCCTGGTGGGCACGGATCCCGAGTCGACCTCCATCGAGGTGGCGAACAGAGGGCGTTGCGCCGTCACTGTGGCCGTGGCGGACGGGCCTGCCTGGCTGCACGTCGAGCAGGGACAGACCCGCGTCAATCCCTTCTCCGAGGCCCGCGTGCCATGCACCATCCGGCCAAACGATGCCGAGAGCGCCGTGTTTCAGAGCGAATTCACGATCTCCTTCACGCCCCTCGACGCCCCCCCGGATGCTGCCGCATCCCAAGAGACGGTCCCCACCCCCTTC
>OMKS01002078.1_pt1 | contig 17140 bp, 7 predicted proteins | sample 1674721 | NCBI WGS metagenome assembly OMKS01 (sample SAMN06264996, study PRJEB25208) | sediment metagenome | isolation source: hot spring sediment | place: USA: California | collected 2014-09-02
TTTCTCATCCGAGGGGTGATAATTGTCATATAGGTGCAAGAGGCGTTTGCATCTCTTCGCCTTCGTGGTACAACAACCCATACATAAAGCCTAACCCGGATAAACCGGAACTAAACAGGTTTTTGTAGCCCGTTTTCTTGCCTGCTGAGCAAGAATTTGGGTGGTTAGGCACTAATGAAAGGGGTAACTATTCAGGCACGTAGGCCGACCACGAATTTTTAACGAATAAACGAATGGGCGCCTGGCTAACGCGTGCTTTTGGTTTAGCCCGGACCTGAATTCGTTTATTCGTTTCCTGATTCGTGGTCGGCAAGCCCTACACCTGCATAGTTGCGCGAAAGGATATATGCGTGAAAGAATTTACTACTGCGCCAGAATTAGGTCTGTCCATCGTCCTGCCGGTCTACAACGAGTCCGGCAATCTCGAAACGTTCATCCCGGAACTCTCCGGCGTGCTGCGTGACCTGGGGCGCTCCTACGAAATTATCGCCGTGGACGACGGCAGCACCGATCCCAGCGTGGCGACGCTGCGCCGTCTCAAGGAACAGGACCCACATCTGCGCATCATCCGTTTCCGGCGCAACTTCGGGCAAACCGCCGCCTTCACCGCCGGATTCGATCTGGCGCGCGGCGAGGTCGTCATCACGATGGATGCCGACGGGCAGAACGATCCCGCCGACATCCCCAAGCTCCTCGAAATCATGGAAGAGGGCGAGTATGACATTGTCAGTGGGTGGCGGCAGGAGCGCAAGGAGCCGTTCCTCTCGCGTCGCCTGCCTTCGATGCTCGCCAACCACATCATCGCCAAATCGACCGGTGTCGTTTTGCACGACTACGGTTGCTCGCTCAAAATATACCACTGGGAAGTCGCCAAGAACGTCAAACTCTACGGCGAACTACACCGCTTCATCCCCGCGTTGGCCTCGGAGATGGGCGTGCGCGTCGCCGAAGCGCCGGTGAACGACCGCCCGCGCCGTTACGGGAAATCGAAGTACAACCTCAGCAAAACCGTGCGCGTGATCCTGGACCTGCTCACCATTACCTTCCTCCTCAACTACATGGCCCGGCCCATGCAATTGTTCGGCCTTGCCGGGCTGGTCAGTGGCGGCGTGGGTTTTGTACTTGGCCTTTATCTGACGCTCCTGAAGCTGGTTGCCGGTGTGGACATCGGCGACCGGCCGCTGCTCCTGCTGGCAATTCTGTTGATCATTCTGGGCGTGCAGTTCGTGATGATGGGCTTGCTCGGCGAACTGCTGTCGCGCACCTACTTCGAAGTCCAGGACAAGACGATTTATATGATCCGCGCCGAAGAGTAGCGCGCGGCGATAACGGCAAAGGTTGAGGATGTCTTTACGGGTTGCCGGAGCGCGATTTGGAAATCGCGGCTACACGCCAATGGTTGCGCGTGTGGTAGCTATTTTTGCACTGGCGTTGCTGGTGCGCCTGGCGCCGCTCAACCGCTACGTGACCCCCGACGAGCCGATCTGGGTACACCGCAGTGTGGCCTTTGCCGATGCCGTTGCTACCCGCGACTGGGCCGCCATCCCCCAAACCGGCCACCCCGGCCTGACGACGATGGCGCTTGGCGCGCTCGGCATCCGCCTGACGACGTGGCTGCGCCCGGCGGAAGCGGCCACACATCTTGCCTGGATTCGCAACGTCGCCTGGCTCGCGCCGGAAAACGACGCTGCCTTCGCGCATCTGGCGTTCTTCCTGCCGGCCGCGCGTTGGCTGGTGATGGTGATTGCGGCGGCAGGCGTGGCGCTCGTCTACGGGATGGGGCGCCGCCGCCTCGGCGAGCGGGCTGCGCGCTGGCTGGCGTGCTTCCTCGCACTCGACCCGTTCTTCGGCGGCCTCTCCGGTCTGCTCCACACCGACGCGCTGCAAGCGACGTTTATTTTGCTGGCCATGCTGCTTGTCCTTCCTCATCGCTATGCTCGGAGGGGATCGCCAGATCCCCGATTCCCGCGCATAACCGGGGATCTGACGATCCCCTCGAAGCACAAGTATCTGGAATTGATGCTGTCCGCGCTGTGCCTGGCGCTTGCCGGGATGACGAAAACGCTGGGCCTATTCGTTGCGCCGGGCGTTGCGCTGGCGCTGCTGCTCTTGCCGCGCGAACCGTGGAAGCAGCGCGTGGCGCGGGTCGCCGTGCTGACCGCCCTGACCACAGCCCTGTATCTGCTGCTCTACCCGCCCTTGTGGGCCGACCCGCGTGCAGCCGTGCGCGCGCTGATCGACGCAGCGACCTATCACGAAGGCATCGGCCTGCGCGACGTCTTCTTCGCCGGACAACTCACCGCCGATCCGGGGCCGCTATTTTACCCCGCCGTGTTGCTCTTCCGGCTCACACCGCCGGTGTTGATCGGGCTGGGATTGGCGCTGTTCGATCTGGTCAAGAAGAAGCGGCGCGATTGGGAAATCGCGGCTACGTCCTGGTGGTTTTTGCTGCCGGTAATCGTCTACCTCACAGTCATTACTCTGGCGACGAAGAAGTTCGACCGCTACGCGCTCACGGTGATGGTGCTGCTTACCGGCGTGGCGGCGCTGGCGTGGACGCGGCACAGACCGCGCCGCACGTGGCCGCTGCTGGCGGCGCTCTTGCTGCCGTGGGCGTTGGTCGCGCCGCTGCCGTTGTACTATGCCGATCCGCTCGTGGGCGGGCCGTGGCTGGCGCGGCAGATCATCCCGCTAGGGTGGGGCGAGCAAGACGGCATCGCCGCGACGCTGCTCGCCCGCCAACTGCCCGACCCTGCGACGAAGACGCTGCTCACGGGCAACGTGCCCGGCGCGGCTTCTTCCTTCCCCGGAGCGACGTGGCGACGAAAAGACACGCTCCTGCCCTGCGCTGATGCCTTCATCGTGGCAGGCGACGGCGGCGCGAAACCCGGTTACACCAATTTGGGAACACTGCGCCTGACGGGTCTCCCGCTGGCGACGCTGTACACACAGATGCTTGCCTTCCCGGAAGACCTGCCGCTCGTGTTGCCCGGCCCGTTGCCCGGCGCGCCCGCAGACGCTGTGGCCCCGTCTGCCGACGCCGCGATGCTCCGCGCGTGGTTGGAGGCGCGTTTTGCCCCTGGAGCTGCCTTCCTCTGGATTTACGCCCCTGGTTGCTATCCGTTGAACGAAGCCCAACTCACGGCGCTTCTGGCTCACAATGCGAGGTGCGAACCGGCGGGCAAGATCGGCGGGCTGACGGCGGACCGTTGCCTTATGCCCACAGCTTTGCCGGACGCTGCACCGTTTCACGCGCGTTTTGGCGGGACGCTGGATTTGGTCGCGGCGGCGTGGTCGCCCACCGTGCAGGCCACGGATGCGCTGGCGGTGCGGCTGCGCTGGCAGGCGCAGGCCCCACTCAACGCGCTCGACATTTATCTGACGTTGCGCGATCCTGAAAGTGATGTTGTATATGCGGAAGGTGGTGACATTTTGGTGGACGACCGCGCGTGGCGCACGACGGCGTGGGAACCCGGCGCGTTTGTCGAAGGGACGGCTTACATTCCCATTGACCTCACGTTGCCTCCGGGGATGTACACATTGACGTTAAGCATCTCTGGCAGCAGCGGGTGGATGGGGCTGAATCTGCCTGATGGGACGTTCGGCGGGACGCGGGTTGAACTGGGCCGAGTAGAGGTGCTCGCGCCGCGCTATCCGGCGACAGAACTATCGGAGATAACGACACTCAGTGCGCCGGCAGGTGACTTTGCGGGATTGCGTCTACTTGGTGTGGGGACGCTTCCGGCGGAAGTGTGGGCCGGGGAGGAGTTACCGTTCCGCCTGGCGTGGGAACGGCTGCCCGGTGATCCACCGGATACGCTGCGTTGGTCGCTTGCCTGCCCTGGCGCCAGCATTGACGCTGCCCTGCCGTTAGCCCCCTCCGCTCCCGCGACGTGGCGCGAAGGGCATCGCTACATCGCGCGGTACGCGCCGCGCACCGCTCCACTGCTGCCCGAAGGTACTTGTACCCTCACAGTGATGCTTGAGCCTGGGGAGAAAATTGTCCTCGGTGAGGTGACGATCCGCCAGCGCGAACGGCGTTTTGCGCTGCCGCAGCCGCCGCAGACAGCTCTGGACGTGGTTATCGGCGATTTCGGGCGTCTGACTGGCGTGGGTGCCCCTGATGCGCTGGCGCCGGGCGAGACCTTCGAGGTGACACTGTACATAGAGGCTATGGGAACCGCCGTCCGGGATTACACCGCGTTCGTTCACGTCGTCGGGCCGGACGGGCAAAGCTGGGCGCAATCCGACAGTTGGCCGGAGCGGGGTGGTGCGCCAACGACGTCGTGGGTGGCGGGGCAGGTCATCGTCGATACGCACACGCTGGCCCTATCCGTTGCTGCGCCTGCCGGGACGTACACCGTCTTCGTGGGCCTGTACGACGCGGAACGCGGCCCGCGCGTCCCGCTCTACGACACAAACGGCGCGTCAATTCCCGATGGACGCGCGCCGGTTCGACTACTTACGGTGAAGTAAAGAAGTTTTCCTACCGCAGAGCACGCCGAGTTCGCGGAGATTTTGTGGTTACAAACAATACCGATTTCTCAGCGTTCTCTGCGACCTCAGCGGTAAAAATCCTCGATTGTGTAAGTTTTATGACTGCTGCGCCATACGCCGGGCCTGGGCATGGCTGGCAGCGGCTCTTTCCATGTCGCCCTGCTGCTCGTAGAGCTTCCCCAGCGTCTGGAGCAACGTCGCGGCTCTCCGGGGATCGACGCGATGGCACATCTCAAGTGCCTTCAGTAAGGTTTCAATTGCCTCGTCCAAACGCCCGCTGTCGCGGCAAACGGCGCTCATCTCCCGCAGCGCGTCGACTGCCATAACCTCATCGCCCATTGTGCGGGCCATATCGAAGCTCTGCCGCCAATGCTCGAGGGCGCTGTCGAGACGGTTGCTGTGCTTGAGAATGAGCGCCTGCTCGTAGAGCGCCGCCGCGGCGCCGGCAAGATTGCCGAGCTTTTGGTGTAATTGCTCCGTTGCCTGGCTGCACGCGAGGGCGCGCTGGTAATCGCCCATCTGGCGGTGTATCGTGGCGAGTTGGTGCAAACACGCGCTTTGCCCGTTTTCATCCCCGGTCTGGCGCATAATCTGAAGCGCGGCCTCATAGCGCTCGATTGCCTGGGGGTAGTCGCCCAACTGTTGGTGGGCGCGGGCAATGCGGCGCAGGATGTGGGCCATTTGTTCCCTGGCCCCCTGCACGGCGAACATCTGGTAGACTTCCTCGTATACTTTCAACGCCTCGGTGAGATGCCCGCGATCCAGATACAGGGTCGCCAAATCGTCCATGCTAGGGGCGCGCTCCGGCCCGGCCGCCACGGCGATGCTGCGCTGCAAGAGCGCCTCGGACAAGTCGTGCTGCCCCCAACGGTTGAGCACCGGCACGATGGTACGGATGATGTGGGCAGCGGCTTCGGTGTCTCCGGCCTTGAACAGGTGGTATTGCCAGGCCAGGGCTTCATCCATGGTGCGCTGGGTCTGTTCGGGGTCTTGTGTCTGTCGTATCCACATGCCGAGGATGCCGTTGCTATCGCGGGCCAGCCACGCAACGCGCTCCGGAGGCCAGGCGCCCACGTTGCGCGCAACGACGCGACGACGTGCTTCGTCCATAAAGGGCGCACCATAATAGGTGGCTATGCGCGCGTGTAGGGCAGCTTGTTCTTCGTCCTCTCGCACCCGATCCATAACGTGGCGACGTACAATTGGGTGAAAAGTATACATCCGTTTGCCGCGCTCGATGTGGTGTGCCTGCAAAAGGGCCAGCTTTTCCCAACGTTCGAGCAAGGGGCCAGCGTATTTTTCCGTGATGCGCGTCAACTTGGTGAGCACCTCAGCGCCAAAGGGGCCTTCGAACACCGTGAGGGCCATCAACGCATCGTTCTCGCCAGGGTCGAGATGGTGCACGATCTCATCCAGGAAATAGTGCTGCCACGCTTCGGTGGCTTGCGGTTGCACGGGTGGTTGATCGAGCAGCATTTGCAGCTCACCACCGGCGGCAAGCCATCCATCGACGAGGCGCAGTGTCTGCGGATGCCCACCCACAAGCCGGTAAACGGCTACCTTGTTGGCTAACGACGCCTGGCGGGTGTGCGGCAGCGCCTCCATCAGCAGGACGGCGTACCGCTGGGTCAGCGTATCGAGGTGAATTTCGCGTTTGTAGTCCGTGGGCAACGCGGCGACGTCGGCCCAACGTTGCTGCGCGGTGAACAGGTACATGGCGGACGCGCGGGTGAACAGAAGTCCGCGCAAGACTGCCGCCAGCGTTTTATCGGCGATGACGCCGGGTTTCGCACCGGGATCGCTAGAGGGTGTTTTGAACCAGGCATCCAGATCATCAAAGACGAGGAGGTGCGGATACTCGCTCAACGCCTGCGCTGCCAGATGCGCACGTTCTGCGGGATCGCGGCGTTTGTCGAGCAGCAGGGCTGCCGGTTCTGGATGCTGTCGCCTGCGCCAAAAGTCGGCGATCTCACCCAGCGCGGCGACCGGTTCGAGCAATTCCCGGCAATCGATGACCAATATATCTTCGGCACCGATGCCAGAATGGACGATGCTTTGGGCAACCAGTGTGCTTTTCCCACAGCCGGAACTGCCCCACACGTACAAGGCGCGACAGGTGCCCTTGATCCCGTCCTGATACGCGCTTCGCAGCGTGTGCAGCGCCTGTTGGCGATCCACAAAACGGTGCGGTAGCGTCAAACCGGCGACGTGGACGCTGGATGCGGCGCGCACGAGCGTCGCTGCCGGAACTGTATCGGCGACCGCTGCTGCATCTTCTTCCAAATCGTGCTCCACCAACTGCATGGTATGCGCGCGCAGGTAGAGCGCTGGGACGCCCCAATCGAAGCGGCGGCGTTCGACGGGCCGCTCACCGTCAAGCTGGCTAAGTGCCAGCCGCGCGTGATAGAGGCTTTCGATGGGCCGTAGGCCGGCGGCCAGATGGCCATAGAAGGTGTGCACTAATTCGATGGTCGAATCGTCGGTGAGGCTGGTAGGCACGGTGAGCACAGCCGGCGCGCCGAATTGCAACAAGCCGGTGGCGACGTTATCGAAGGCGTCCAATACGCCGATTTGCGCGCTCTGGCACGCTGAAATCACCCACAAGTGGGGGGCAGCACTATCCAGGATGGGCCGGAGATGCAGTGCCTCCAACAACTCCGTCTCACCGTTCGGCTTTTCGAAGCAGAGGAAACCGCGTTGCTGTTTGTGACTATAGGTACCGTGGCCGATGTAGTGGACGACGTGCCAGTGACCGGCCCCGTAACTCTGACGGTTACAGGCGCTTTGCAGCGCGGGCAGCGTCGCCTCGTCGAGCACGTCCATCACCAGATTCCCCGCGCGGATGTGGCCTTCGAGCGCGTCCTGCATCACGGTCAGCTCACGTTCCACATCGAGCGCCTTCTGATCGTCGGGCGCAGCGATAATAAACAACACGCGCAACGGCGGGGGCGTTGCGCGTGGGGAAAGTTCCAGCAGGTCTTCCGGCAGGCGGCTGAGACGCATCTCGCCGTCCAGGCAGACGAACTTATCGCCGTCGTGGAGGTATTCCCACGGTAAGCGCCACAACGACGCCACGTCGGGATGGAGCGACAAGACGAGGTGGGATTGCCGGTAATCGGGATTGGCCTTCAAGAAGGCGCGCAGTTTTTTGCCTTTGCCGAAGAGGTAAGCGTACAGGCGTTGACCGTAGAGGGCGGCCTGTTCATCCCCTTTTTTGCCGCCGGTCGCGCGCTGCTCATCGGGGGGCAGCACTCCGCGTTCCAACAACCATAGCGGCCCCAGGTGTGTCGTTCCGGTGGGGTCGTGCTGAAATTCGTTGGTGAAGATCTCTCGCCCATTGTCCTGTTTGATAATGGCGAAGAACTTATTCCCCAACTTGCGTATTTCAACGCGCAACTGTGGATGCAGTAAAGCCATTCAGTGCATCTCCTATTTATCTCAGCAACTCATGCCGTCGTCTACCTTCTCTATTTCCGTCTGGTCCGCGCGCCGCTTCTCTCACGGCGACGGCGGAACGTCATACGAATCGGTGTGCCGGGGAAAGGATAAGCTTCACGGATACAGTTTTCCAGGAACCGTTGGTAGGAAAAATGCAGCAGTTCCGGATCGTTGACGAAGAAAACAAAGGCCGGTGGCGCGACCTCCGTCTGCGTGACGTGATGGATGTGCATTCGCTTACCGCGCTTGCTTGGTGGTGGATGCGTTGCCATTGCCTGGCGGATGAGATCGTTGAGCGGGCCGGCGGGTAGCCGTTGGTAACGCGCTTCCACGATGTCGAGCGCCGCCGGGATTACTTGCTTGACGTGCAGTCCGGTCAGCGCCGAAATAAAGAGCAGCGGCACGTAGCTGAGGAACTTCAGCCCTTCACGCACTTCGTCTTCGAACTGCTGGCGGTTCAACCGCGTTTCCGTATCGACCGCATCCCATTTGTTGACCACGACGACAACGCTGACACCCTCTGTGGCGATCAACCCGGCGATGTGGGTATCCTGTGCGGTGATTCCCTCGGTCGCGTCGATCAGCAGCAGCGCGACGTCGGTGCGTTGCAACGCTCGCGCCGCGCGCAGGACGCTGTACTTTTCCACGCCCGGATCGATTTTCCCGCGCCGCCGGATGCCGGCGGTGTCGATAAGGACGATCTTCTGTCCTTCCCATTCCATTTCGGTATCCAGCGCGTCGCGCGTCGTTCCGGCTACGGGGCTGACAATGGCGCGCTCCTGCCCGAGCAACTTGTTCAGTAGCGACGATTTGCCCACGTTAGGCCGTCCAAGGATAGCGATGTGCACCGTATCGTCAGTTTCCTCCGCTTCCGGCGCTTGGGGCGGCAGCAAATCCACTACCACGTCCAGCAAATCGGCCACGCCTGAGCCGTGAATGGAGGAGGTGGTGTACACTTCACCCATGCCCAATTCGTAGAATTCCAGGGCCTGCTGCTCGCGGGATTCACTGTCGGCCTTGTTGGCGACGAGCAAGACGGGTTTCTCCGCGCGGCGCAAAAGATCGGCGATCTCGCGGTCTGCCCCGGTCAGTCCACTCTGCGCGTCGGTGAGGAAGAGGATCAGGTCGGCCTCCTGGATGGCGGCTTCGGCCTGCGCGCGAATAAGCGGGATGTAGGGGATGGAATCCTCTGAGAGGGGCGCGTGCGGGATTGGACGCAGGCCCTTTTCGACGTTGGGTGGTAGAATCTCAATGCCGCCGGTATCGACGAGGAGAAAGGGGTAGCCGTTCCATTCCGCCGTGGCAAAGATGCGATCGCGGGTCGTGCCGGGAATATCGCTGACGACGGCCCGGCGTTCGCCGATGATGCGGTTGAAAAAGGTGGACTTCCCTACGTTGGGGCGTCCTACGATGGCAACTAAAGGTTTAGGCATCAATCTCCTCTAAAAAGTTGAAAGTTAAGCTTCCGCGCCTTCTGCGGAAGGAGGCGGGCATAGCGTGAGGATGAAGGCGAAGGTGCTCCCTTTCCCCGGATAGCTGCGCACCCAGACGCGCCCTTTGTGCTTCTCGATGACGGACTTTACAATGGAAAGTCCCAACCCGGTACCGTGAATATCTTCGACTTCTGGGGTGCTCACGCGATAGAAACGCTCGAACAGCTTGGGTTGCTCCTCTAACGGGATGCCGATGCCCTGGTCTTCGATACTCACGATGATGTAATCGGTGCCCGGCTGCGCGATGACTTTGACCTCACCGCCAGGATGGCTGTATTTAATTGCATTGCTGATCAGGTTATCTAACACTTGCCGGATGCGGCGCGCGTTGCCATGAATCCACAACGGCTCATCGGGGATGTTGGTCACAATGTACAATCCGGCTTGCTCCACGAGCATTGTGTGCGCGTCTATCGATTGCTCGATCACATCGTTGATGCAGAAGGGACGCATCTCCAGATCGTACCCGGCCTCGATGCGGCCAATGTCCAGCAGGTCGCTGATCAAAGCTGTGATGTGGCTCAAACTGTGAAGCGCCTTGTCGATAAAGTCTTGTTGCCCCTCAGTGAGCGCTCCGGCCCGCTCCAAAAGCTCAATGTAGCCCTGGATGGTCGTGAGTGGCGTGCGCAAATCGTGAGAGACGGTGGAGACGAACTCCGACTTCAACCGGTCCAATTCCTTGAGGTGGGTGATGTCTTGCATCACCACGACTCGCCCGATGTGGTCGATGGAACTCAACTGCGCATTAAAGACGCGCCCGTCCTCCAGATCGATTTCGTTATGGACGACCATCTGGTCCTCGCAAAGTCGTGCAAAAAGCTCGCGTATCCCGACGTTCTCGATATAGTCTACGACTTTCTGGCCCCGTGCATCGGGCGCGATGTTGAAATTCTCCGCTGCGCTTTCGCTCCACAGCCACAAGCAGTTGTCCATATCCGTGACGAGGATGGCTTCGGCGGCGTGCTCCAGGATCGCGCTCAGACGTGAGCGCTCGGCTTCTACTGCGGCGAAGAGCTGTGCGTTTTCTAGTGCGATGGCCGCAAAATCAGCGATGGCGGAGAGGGTAAAGACTTGATTCTCGGTAAAGGCCTGTTCACGCTCTAAATTGACCACGCTCAGGACGCCTACCGTGCCGTGCCCTGGAGACTGAATGGGAACGTAGAGCAAGGCCCGCACCAGATAGCCGGTGGCAATTTTGGTGCTACGCTGGAGCATCGTTGGCCGGCCAGACCGAATCACCTGCCAGGCGATAGGGTCGGAAGCCTCCACGTAGAGGCGTTGGGCCAACTCTGTGTTCAGATTTTTCGACACGCGCAGGCAAAGCTTATCCTCTTCCTTCAAAAGGATGAAGCCCTCTTCGGCTTGCGTGAGATTGATCGAAGCTTCGACGATGCGCGCTAGGATTTCCTCCACATCGAGCGACGACGTGACCGATTTACCGATGCTGTAGATGGCGTTGATTTCTTGTAGACGTTGGTTGAGCTGCCGGTTGACGCGGGTCAGATTTTCTTTGAGGTAACGCTGTGAGGCCTGGCGTTGCGCGCGCTCCAAAGTGTGGACGAGGGTCGCCCACACTTGCTCCGCCTGGAATGGATACGGAATCAGGGCTTGCACATCGTGTTCCAGCAGTGCATTGAACTGCGGTATCGTTGGTGTTTCCGGTGTGATGAGCACGAGCGCCGCATCGGCAGCCCGTGCGTGTACCAATGCAAGCGCCTCCGCCTCGTTAACGGCGGAAAGGTGCAACAGGACCAACGCTGCTTCGGGCGCAGGCAGTGCATCCCGCAGCGCTGTCAACGTGGCAAGATGCACTGTGACGGTCTCGGCTGGCAACACCTGCGCCAATTTCTGGTAGACTGTGGCTTCTTCACTGAAGACCAATATGTGCGGCGAACTCATCCCTATCCCTCGGATTCCCACAAACTCACGTGTGGCGTGCAATCACCCACGTCCCAATTTCTTGCTCCTCGCAGACCTTCAAGCCTTACACTTTGATTATAGCCCGTAAACGGTTTGAAGCAAGTTAACATACATAAGCCGGGGTCTCCAACCAATGGAGACTCCGGCATCCACGCTATGTAAAGTCCTAACCCGGATAAACCGGAACTAAAAAGAGCCTGCGACGCCCGTTTCTTGCTGGTTGGGCAAGGATTTGCGTGGTTAGGCTCTAACAGGCATCTACTCACACGGTCATTGCCGCAATACCAACGGCAGATAGACCGCGCTGCCGGAGACGGTGCGATGGATGCTGACGGCGTAGTTGGCCGGGCTGTAAACCGAGGTTGCGGTCAACGTCAACTCATCGAAGGCTTGCAGTGTAGCCGTCAGCGGGATGGTGACGTGCAGCCTCAGCGGCAGGCGTTCCAGCGGGGCCAGCACCGGTGTGCGTGTGACCGGCAGCAGCGCCGTGCCGGAGGGCAGGCCCAGCGTCGTCGTCCAGACGAAGGGGCCGAGTGTGAGGTCGTAAGCGTCGGATAACATACCGGTGTTGACGAGGTCCACGCGATGTGCCACAGTCTGCCCGGCGAGGCCGATGCGCAGCGTGTCGCTTTGTAGTTCGACGGCATGCGGCGGCGGCAGGGGGCAGGGTTGCAGGTAGTTCAGCACGTAGGCCATCACCTTTTGGCGATCGGCTGCGGTATGGATGCCTTCGAAGCCGAAGGCGAAGTAGACCACGCGGTACGTCTCATTGGCAAACGCCGTAGCAGCCCAATCGCCATCGCCGGTATAGCGGAAGATGCCCGCGCCGTCTCCCGCCACGGCAATATCACTGGGGAAGTTCTGGTTGTTCGCTCCGTCGCCACCTTCGATGGTCACGGTGATGCCCTCAAGGAAGCCTGCCCCGGCTAACTCGTGGAAGCCGCTGTCATCACGCAGGTAGGTGGCGTGAAGATAATCGCGGTAGAACGGCGGTGCACCATTGCGGGCGATATCCCACCCGATGTCCTGCCCGCTGACGAAGAGCCGTCCCCCGCCGTCGAGATAGGCGGTGAGCGCGGCCTGATCCGCCGTCGTGAGCGTGTAATCCCAGTCCCGGCCGGTAAGCCAGATGACGCCGCGATAGCGGCGCAGCGTGTCCGGTGGCGGGCCATCGGCATCGTCGGGCACGGACCACACGTCGTAGCTCACATTCAGGCTTTCCAACGTGCGCGTGTAGTAAGCTTGATCGTCGTAGGCGTTGCCCTCGTTGTCGAAATCGTCGTCTACCACGAGCAGGCATGGCGTCGGTTCGAGGGCGAAGTCCTGGCGCTGGCTGCGATCCACGACGACGGTACGGGTGACGGGCCAATGGAACGGGGCGCTGGCCGCCAGCACGTAGCTGCCGGGATAGAGCGTGACGCTGTAATAGCCATGCGGCGCAGGGATGAGGGGGCTGTTGTCAATCTGCAGCGTCGCGCTCAACGGGTGGCCGGTGGTCGCGCCGGTAATGTTGCCTTCAACGGTGAACGTGGGCTTGGGGACGAGGGCGAAGTCCAGCCGCACGCCCGTTCCTGTCAAAACGGCGACGTCGGTGAGGGTTTGTGGATAGTAGCCAAGTAGCGCGGCGGTGACGGTATAACGTCCACCGGGCACGTGTAGGGCGTAAGCGCCGGAGATGGAGGCTGTGGCGCTAAACACGCCGGGCTGCCCCACCGCCGTCACCGTCGCGGGCAGCGGCAGCATCACCGTTTCCAGCGACATCACCGTGCCGCTGATCTCGCGCAGCGGTCCGGCAAGATGGACGAACGCGGCGAGGGCGGCGCGCACGTACTCGCGGAAATACGTGAGGTTGAGCGTACTGAGCCGGTCATTGACCGTGTGGTAGTTGGTGTTCCAGTCGCGTGGCTCGGCAGCGGCTTCGGCGGCGTTGAAGTAGTCCTCGATGCCCAGGATAGCGGCATACCCGTGATCCCAGAAGCGCGAGTGATCGGAGAAGCGCACGCCGTTCTCCACGATTTGAGGGATCAGATCCAGGTCGTAGACGTCGATGACGGCAGCTACCAGTTCTGCCAGCGCGTCGGAATCGTCTTCGATGGTGGGGTTGTTGGAGTGCAGGTCGATATCCGGGCCGCCTTTGGCATCCCAGGAAATCATGTCGAAGTTGAGCACACCGAGGATGTCCTCACCGGCATTGTATGCTTCAGCGGCATAGGCGTAACTGCCTTGCATTCCCTGCTCCTCGCCGGTGAAAAAGGCCAGGCGGATGGTGTAGGCGAAATCCACGTCGGCGAGCAGGTCCGCCGCGACGAGGAGCGCCACGCACCCGCTGGCATTGTCGTCCGCACCGGGAGCGGGGTCGTGGGGCCAGTCCTTGGCTCTTGAATCCAGATGGGCGGTGAGTAACACGATTTTTTCGGGGTGAACCAGGCCCTGCTTCTCGCCGATGACGTTGCGCAAACTGTAGCCCGACAGCGTGTAGTTGTGATAGGATACGTCATAGCCGAGGGCTTCCATGTGCTCGTAAACGTACTGCGTGGCCTTGGCGATAGGGACGCCGCTGTAGCTGTAACGTGTGAGCAGGGTGTAAGGCGCGCCGCCGACCGAGATCGGCCATTCGCCGCTCAGGCCGCCCGCATATCCGGCGACGGTTTCCGTGGTGACGCGGGTGAGTGAATCGGCGACGAGCGGATCGTAGAGTGGGGTGGTCGGAATCGCGCCGGTAGCAGGTGCAATGAGCACGATGGGGTCGAGCAGCGATTTGACGCGCACGGCCAGCGTATCCAGGCTGGCGAGGGTCACGCCGGAGCGCAACCGTCCCACGGCGTGGCGGCCATCGTCGTGCAATATGGCGAAGAAGGGGGTAGCGGTCGTGACAGATGCGCCGGTCCGGCCTCCGTCGCTTTCGAGAAGATAGTAGGAGGCGCCCGTGGTATCGGGATCGAGGATGGTCAGCGGCAGGCGGAGCGCCGCAATCTGCTTCTGCTGGTCGGGCGTGAGGATGGCCAGCAGATAATCGGCATCCGGCGTGGTGAGGTGTGCGTAGACCGGGACATCCAGCGCCGCGACGCGCGCGAGGTCATCGGCGTTGGCGAGGTCGATCCGCACCAGAGCGGGCGTCGCCGGAATCTGCGCCGCGCCCGGCGCGGCCACAAACCCGAGCACGCCGCTCAGTCCAAGCACAATGGCGAGCAGAATCGCTTTTATCTTCATAGGATCCTCCTTTTGATGAACACTTTTTGGGTACTGAATGACTGCGATTATAGGTCTGTTGGATTGCGAAGCAAATGGTCTCAACGGATGAAACGGAGAAGAACGGAAGAGAGGTGGGCATAATGAAGCTACGGCAAGTTCGCAGAGCAAGCAAACCGGTGTTATAATGAGGATAGTCAGATGGCAGGAGGGAAAGCATGACAATACAAACGGTAGCGGAGCTGACTCCGGCAGAATTTCAGAAGATGCTGGAAGATGTGGTTGAAACAACTGTGGAGCGCAAGTTATTGGAGTTATTAGGGGACCCCGATGAAGGTCTAAGTGTACGCGAAACGTTTCAAGCGCGTCTACGTCGCCAACATGCGCAAGTACGGGATGGCGAGCGCGGCACAGCGTTGTATGACGTTGTCCAGCACCTCGACATAGACTAATCGGTGGGAACGCTATGTATCAGCTTCGTCTCTTGGAAGGCGCTATTGATGATTTAGCTCATCTTGATAAACCTACAGCGCGTCGTATCGCCAAGCGATTATCCTGGTTCGCCGAAAATTTTGACTTCATTCGGCCTATCCCTTTGTCCGGCAACCTCGCGGGTTTTTACAAATTGCGCGTTGGTGACTATCGGGTGGTTTATGAAATCCTCCATGATGAAAGTTTGATTCTGGTTCATTTTGTGGGACACCGCAGGGAAATTTATCGCTAAATCGAGATTTTTGTTTCTGTTTTCATAACATAATAACACCCCTCCCGCAGATATGCTTCGGGAGGGGTGTTGTTATGCGCCATACTCTCTATTCCAGCGCCCGCTCGGCGATGGCCTGCTCCGCGTGCGCGATGAAGTCCGCCACCGGCAGCGCGCCCATATCCTGACCGCTGCGCAGCCGCACGGCGACCGCGCCGGCTTCGACCTCTTTGTCCCCGATGACGAGCATATATGGCACTTTTTGCATCTGCGCCTCGCGGATTTTGGCGTTCATCCGCGACGAGGAGGCATCCGTGCTCACGCGCAGGTGGGCTTGGCGCAGCGCGTCTTCCACCTGTTTGGCGTACTCGATGTGGCGGTCGGCGATGGGGATGACGCGCGCTTGCTCCGGCGCGAGCCACACCGGGAACGCGCCCCCGTAGTGCTCCACCAGGATGCCGAAGAAGCGTTCCAGCGCGCCGAGTAGTGCCCGGTGGACCATATAGGGCCGGTGTTCGTTGCCATCTTCGCCTACATAGGTCATATCGAACCGCTCCGGCAAGTTGAAGTCGAACTGGATCGTCGTCAACTGCCACTCGCGACCCAGCGCATCCTTGATCTTCAGGTCGATCTTCGGGCCGTAGAACGCGCCGCCGCCCTCATCGACCTGATAGGCCAGCCCCTCGGCATCGATAGCGCGTTGTAGCGATTGCTGCGCCTGTTCCCAGCGCGCCGGTTCGCCCGCAGCCTTCTCCGGGCGCGTCGAGAGATAGGCCTCGATCTGCTCGAAGCCGAAAGTTCGCAGCATCGAGAGCGAGAAGCGCAAGACGCGCAACACTTCCGCCTCGATCTGCTCCGGCGTGCAGATGATGTGCGCGTCATCCTGCGTGAAGCCGCGCACGCGCAGCAACCCGTGGAGCACGCCGCTCTTCTCGTAGCGGTAGACCGTGCCGAGTTCTGCCCAACGCAGCGGCAGCTCGCGGTACGAGCGCAGGCTCGTCTTGTAGATGAGAATGTGGAAGGGGCAGTTCATCGGCTTCATATAGTAGTCTTGCCCGTCCACGTCCATCGGCGCATACATATTCTCCTTGAAAAAATCAAGGTGACCCGAGGTCTGCCACAACCACGCCTTGCCGATATGCGGCGTACAAACGAAGTCATAACCGCCCTCGATATGCCGATCCCGCCAGAAGTCCTCGATGATCTTGCGCATCATCGCGCCGCGCGGGTGCCAGTAGGCCAGCCCCGGTCCGGCCTCCTCGTGGAAGGAGACCAGGTCCAGCTCCTTGATCAGCCGCCGGTGATCGCGTTTCTTGACCTCTTCGAGCCAGGCCAGGTGCGCCTTGAGCGCCTTGGGTGACTCGAACGCCGTCCCGTAGATGCGTTGCAGCATCGGGCGCTTTTCGTCGCCGCGCCAGTACGCTCCGGCGACGTTGAGCAGCTTGACGGCCTGCGGGTTGATCTCCCGCGAGTTCTGCACGTGCGGCCCGCGACACAGATCGACGAAGGTGCCGCTCTTGTAGATCGAGAGAGGCGGCGGTTCATCGACCGGGTTGCCGTCCTCGTCCACGCCGCCGGAGAGGATGCCGTCGATCAGTTCCAGCTTGTAGGGCTGGCCGGCGAAGAGCGCTTTACCCTCTTCCGGGGTGATCTCCTGGTAGACAAAGTCCTGCCGCGCGGCGATCAGGGCGCGCATGCGCGACTCGATCTTCGCCAGGTCCTCCGGCGTGAGCGCGCGCGGCAGATCGAAGTCGTAGTAGAAGCCGTTCTCGATGGGCGGGCCGATGGCAACTTTCCCTTCTGGGAACATTTCCAGCACCGCCGCTGCCATCAGATGCGCGGTCGAGTGCCGGATGCGGTACAACTGACTCTCGTGATATGGTTCGGAACTCATTGCATT
>OMKS01002079.1_pt1 | contig 17123 bp, 16 predicted proteins | sample 1674721 | NCBI WGS metagenome assembly OMKS01 (sample SAMN06264996, study PRJEB25208) | sediment metagenome | isolation source: hot spring sediment | place: USA: California | collected 2014-09-02
ACATTAGTGGGATATACTTTATTGATGTCGATTATGTTTGCCCTCATTGACACTTCAAAAAAGAAGGATCACGTCAGAATGCAATCGTCAATTTTCAGCGACTTTTCAAATTACTTTTTTCGCGAGGAAATAAAATCCAATCTGCTCAAATTCGACTGGATGGCAGTCCGGAAAATTCGCACAGCAGGCCAGGTGATCACCGTCGATGTTTTAAAACATCTCAAAGATATATTTAAAGATGATCAAGTATTGTTCATCATCATCTCAGGACAGGCCGGCAGCGGAAAAACCAAGCTGCTCTACGAGTTTGCACGGGATAGCAAAAAGAACAGTTGTTTTTTCGCCGATTGGCAAAACAAAACAGTGGTTCAAGAAAAGTTAGCCGATGAATTCAAGCAAGTTCCGACATCAGCTAAGGCGATCGTTCTGGATGATGCCGACCGAGACGCTAAAGGCGCAATTCAATTTTGTCTGCAGCTCGCCTCCTCCGGCGTCAAATTTATTCTGGTAACGCGCTTTGCTGATGACTTTGCCAGATTATTAAAAGAATTTCAGATTACGCGAACAGTGAAATTTGAGTTGTTGGAAATGGATGACCTGAAAGCCATGCTGGAATTTAACCAGGACGAATGGTTGACGCTTGATATTAAAGAGAAGCTGGCAAGGCTTGCGGCTGGAAATCTCGATGTACTATGCGTTGCCCACGAATATATCGATAATAAATTGCAGCAAAAAAATGATTTAGACGTATCATCGCTGCTTTCCGACATTTCCGACCGGCAGCAGTTGTTTGACCTTATCAAAAACGATCTTTACAGCGAGTATGGGGATCAAACGCTGGAGCTGATTGCGCGCACGACGCTGTTTCAGGGGCTGGATCGCAGCGATCCGTTTTGCAAACACTCCTTTCGTTCTTACATTCAGCTCAGAAGTTTGAATTATTTTTACGTTCAAAAGGACAAAATCTTCTTTAAACCGGCAATATTGGGAGAATATCTCACCCTTCAATACTGCTTTTCCGGAGGAGAGATCCAAAATGTGGTCAACCGCATCCTTGATGAGGCAACGCCGGAACAACTGAAAAAATTTCTCTCTTCCCTGATCATCATGTACAAATCGCAACCGATGCCGGCTTTGAAAGACTGCGCCGGGTTGATTTTGGCTGCCGCCGGACATAAATCGATCAATGATAGCGACCTGGCTCGCCTGCTGCTCGATTTTCACCTGGGCTTCGGTGATGCAAAACCGATTATCGCTTCCATTCCGGAAATTGTTGAGTTGGAAGTCCGTGCGCCGGAGCCCGAATTGATTAACCAACTGGCGATCTTTTTTGCTGAAAACAAACTTTATCGTAGCGCCGCCAAAAATTGGGAGCATTTGTTGGAAGTGGCGCGCCAGAAAAATCTTGATGGCTGGTTGACCGTTTCTTATAACAATTTGGGGTTGGTCTATCAGAGTCTGGGGGAGATGGACAATGCAATTGAATGTTATCAACTGGCGCATGATCGGTTTGAAGCCGCCGGTGAAACAGCAGGAGTTATTCAGAGCCTGCTCAATCTGGCGCAAGTTCATCAAAACAAGGGCGATTGGCAGCGCGCCGTTAAAGCGCTAAAAAAAGCAGTGCAGGAATGTGAGCAAACAGGCGATTCTGGAGCAGCAGCGCGCGCTCACATTAAAATTGCTCAGACATATCGGCGTCAACAGGAAAATAACGATGCACTTGAGCACTATCACGCTGCAACAGCATTGTTCAAAAAAACCAACGATAGCAAAGGACTAATTCAGGTTTACGGAAATCTGGGTATTATATATAAAACACGCAACGAACTGGATTCCGCAGAAGAGTATTTTAATAAAGCGTTAAAGATTGCCCAGGCTATGAATGATGTGAAAAGTATGGCATATACTTATAATAACCTGGCGCTGGTGTACCAGCAAAGAAATGAATACCAGCAAGCTATTGATAACTATCAAAAAGCAGTCGATTATTTTACTGAAACAAACGATCACAAAAGCCTGGCAATGGCGCTGTCCAACATTGCGCTGATTCGCCAATCCAATGAAGAATGGGACGATGCGCTCGAACTTTACGAAAAAGCAATGACCGAAATAGACTCGATCGGTGATCAGGCTGGCGCCGCGGATACCTTTCACAATCTGGGGCTTATTTACCAGAAAAAGGGCGAATGGCGGCAAGCCGCGGAATGGTATCAAAAAGCGATCCGAGCCTATGACAAATTAGACCTGGGGGAGATCGCTGAAATTTATGGAAATCTCGCGGTGGTACTGCTGAAACAAAATCTGATCGACGAGGCAATTCAGGCGTTTCTTAAAACCAACACCATCATGGAGCAGAAAAAGGATTTTGACGGAACGGCGAAAACCAGCGCCAACCTGGGTCTGGCTTATTTTGTGCAGGGCGAATTTGAAAAAGCGATACGACTGTTGAACCAGGCGCTGTTTTATTATTTAAAACAAAACGCCCGTGAAAGCATTAAAGAAATCACTCAAGAATTTAAAACGATTCAGCAAAAAATATCCCCGGCGGAATTCAACCGAATCGCTGACGAAACTCTCAATAGTTTATCAGAAAACGGCGTTACCTGGGGAGATACCACGGTGGTTTCTGCGGATGAGATCAGGAATATTTTATCGAAAATCAAACTTAAAAAAATCAGCCGCGAAGGGACCTGACAACTTTAGTCTGAGCCCGGAGTCTTTGAATCTCTCTTCATGGTAATAATTAAAAATTTTTCTCAGCATCGGCTGTAACACTAAATCTTTAAATTGCCGGAAAAAGTTCTACCGTTTACGATTTGAAGATTTTTGTTATGTTGTTTATATATTACTATCTTCTGAGATGCCAAACACCATCAGGGGTGTTTCATAATGTTCACCATATATTTCCAGATCATCTTTAACCTTTTTAAGACTTACTTCGCCGCCAGAGATGCGAGTAATCAATATTGCTACCTTCAATTTATGCATCCGATGTAACATCATGAATCTAAAAAAATCTCGGTGTAACACGTCAACAACGCTGGATTTATCAACCGATTCCACTTCAACCCCAATTTTATTTTTGAAAGCATCGCAACGATATCTACCCAATAGAGGAACTTCTGTTGACCATCCTGCTTTTTTGAAAGACTGCACAATATCAGCGTGAGTAACCTTTTTAGCGGAGCGGATTATTTGACTGATATTGTTATACTCTTCGCCAAGAAGTTGTTTTGCATCATTTATTTCATATTGCTCAATCTTGATACACATATTAATAGCCTCACAAGATAAAAGATTTTCACTGGAAGCTGCTTCATTATCGACATGTGATAATAGGCGGTACTTACCTCTGGAAACTCTTTCAAGAACACGTTGACTATTTGGTACTTTAGAAGAAGAATTTCCTTTAAGAGATAGAGGAACCATATCCGCCATCGCAGTGCCAAAATCTTTCCATTTATTTTTATATTTTTTGTTTACCCAATCCTCGATTTCTTGTCTTGTCCTTACCCCCAACAAATCCTTAAAAGCTTCAACGATGGCTTCACATTGGGTTGGCATCCGCTTTTCCCTCTTTGCTTTTAATTAGTATTTTTGTGGATTTTCCATTCAGCGGTTACATCATATTTCCATAACCTTACAATCTTTTAGAATTTCTGTTTTTTTGCTCTATCTAAATTTGTTGCAAAACTTATACCAAAAAGCTATTTGGTTAACCTAAATAAAATATTCTACTTTAACCAACCTGTTTTCAAAGATGCTTTCACACCATTTTTTGCCATCGCAATGTTATTCACCACCAAAGCAATACATTCACTTCAGCTCAACCTGAACTGTAACAAAAAAACATTGACAAATTAAAAAAAAATGAGTAAGTTTGCCCGCCACTGGTTATTTTCGATAAATTATTTGTGACCGGGCAGAAATACTTTTAAAAGAAAACTTGGCTGGTTTGGAGCAGTTTGTTCTGATGCAACAGCTTTTAATTAAATCTCACGCTAAAATCAATATCGGGCTGAAAATTTTATCGCGTCGTGCAGATGGTTATCATAACATTGAAACGATATTTCAAGAGCTTGATTTATGTGACGAAATCAGATTAGCCAAATCCACTACCCCAATGATCAAGATTAGCAGCAACGTTGCTCAATTACCGACAGGAGCTGAAAATATTTGCTATCGCGCGATAGAATCGGTGCAAAGCCTCACCGGAGAAACAGCGGGAGTTGACATTTATATCAATAAGCGGATTCCACTTGGGGCAGGATTGGGGGGCGGAAGCAGCAACGCAGCAGCGGTATTGAAAGGATACTGTGAGCTGTATCAGCTAAAAATTGCTCCAGACACATTGATTCAAGTCGCCTCCAAACTGGGGGCTGACGTACCCTTTTTTCTGGAGGGCGGCGCCGCCCTGGCAACCGGTATTGGAGATAAACTTGAGCCGATACATTTGCCGTCTGATTATTATTGCGTTTTAGCTTATCCAAATATAGAAATATCTACGAAATGGGCTTACAAAAATATTAATTTTAGCTTGACAAAAACAAAAAAAATTATTAAATTACCATCCATTGCACTTAATCAAATTGATTTTTTTGAGATAAGAGAGTTCGTTGAAAATGACTTCGAGGGGATTGTTTTTAAAAGACATCCTGGGATTGCAGCGTTAAAAAAAATTCTTTATCAGCAGGGGGCTTTTTTCGCAAGTCTGTCAGGAAGCGGATCCACGATGTATGGTTTGTTCACTTCAGAGCAAATTGCGAAACAGGCAGTGTTTCATTTACCTGAATCTTGTCAGAAATTTTTAACCAAGCCTGAGGTTAGCCAGCACAAAAATAAGGAACAACTGAAATAAATTATCAGTCAGAAGGGTGTGGTTATTTTCTGTTATCTGATGTTACCGGAATTCCCGAGCGAATGGTAACAAAATAACAGTCAATTCAAAATGATAATCATGGAATTTGGCATTCATTTTTTCTTAATTTAAACGATGAAAATCACCATACGGGAGAGAGGAAGGAATGGAAATAACAGAAATTACCGTTACCCTGCGCAACGAAGATAAATTAAAAGCTTTTGTCAACATCACATTTGATGACAAGTTTGTCGTTCGCGGATTGAAAGTGATTAAAGGGGCAAACGGTTTTTTTATAAGTATGCCCAGTCGCAAAATGCCCGATGGAACCTTTAAAGATATCGCTCATCCAATTAATAAAGAGTTTCGTGACTTTATCGAAAAAGTCATTCTTGAGAAATATAATGAAACCTTAGAACAAGAAAAATCTAAAAACAAATCGAATATCGAATATCCAAATTAGAATATTTTTTGGGGCGTAGCCAAGCGGAAAGGCACAGGGTTTTGGTCCCTGCATTCGGGGGTTCGAATCCTCCCGCCCCAGCATCCCGCACAGCGGGGCACCATCATCACATTCGCCGAATGACGAGAGTCGTCACGGGAGCAATTCAAACAGCAGAATTGATAGAATTATAACAGGTTTTTTGTCTTGCGTCCCGCTTTGCGGGATTTGCTCCTTTTGATTTTCGTCATTTTTTTATTTATGGTTTTTCTGATGGCAAATTCTTTAAAAATATTTTCAGGCACTTCCAGCCGAACCCTGGCTGAAAAAATCGCCGCCTATCTGGATATATCGCTTGGCGACTCAATCATTAATCGATTCAGTGACGGCGAAATCTGGGTAAAATATAACGAAAATATTCGCGGTAGCGACGTTTTTATTGTCCAGTCAACTTATGCACCGGCGGAAAATTTCATGGAGCTTTTGATCATGATCGACGCAGCAAGACGATCATCAGCGCGGCGTATCACCGCGGTTATCCCCTACTTCGGATATGCGCGTCAGGATCGAAAAGATCAGCCGCGAGTTGCGATTACAGCAAAACTGGTCGCCAATTTAATCTGCAACGCCGGAGCAGAACGGGTATTGACGATGGATTTACACGCGGCACAGATTCAAGGTTTCTTTGATATCCCGGTGGACCATCTTTACTCATCGCCGATTTTTTCGGAACATTTTAAAAAAAAAGCCATTCAGGATTTGGTCGTATTATCACCTGACATTGGCGGAGTGAAGATGGCGCGCGCCTATGCCAAACGGCTTAAAGCGCCGCTGGCAATTATTGATAAGCGCAGATCCGGTCCCAATAAAGCAGAGGTAATGCATTTAATCGGATCTGTTAAAAATAAAAACGTGTTGATTGTCGATGACATTGTGGACACTGCGGGAACCCTGGCAAAGGCAGCGGAACGAGCAGCAAATGATGGTGCAAAAAACGTATTCGCTGCCTGCACTCATCCCATTCTTTCCGGGGATGCAATTAAAAACATTCAGCAAGCCAAACTTACCAAACTTGTTGTTATGGACACCATCCCGCTTCCCAAAGAAAAGCAGTTGCCCAACATAACAGTGTTGTCAGTTGCTAATATGTTTGGCAATGCGATAAAACGAATTCATAATGAAGAATCTATAAGTATTTTGTTTGATTAACAATATTTGAAAAATGGAGTGAAATAATGGCAGAAGTCCTATTGCAGGCGCAGCAGCGAGAAAAAACCGGAAAGGGTAATGCAAAAAAAATGAGAAAACTGGGAAAGGTGCCGGGCGTTTTTTATGCGCATAATGAAAAAAGCATCCTAATCCAACTGAATGAAATCGAACTCATCAAAGTATTGTCAGCAAAAACCGGCTTAATCGACATAAAAATAGAAGATAAACGCAAAAGAAAAGCGATCATTAAAGAAGCGCAAACCGATCCGGTTAAACAGACCATCAACCATGTGGATATTATGGGCGTAAGGTTGAAAGAAAAGGTAATTGTAACGGTACCCATACATGTCATTGGCGAAGCAGTCGGCGTTAAGGAGCAGGGCGGAATTTTGCATCAATCGCTTCGAGAAATTGAAGTGAGCTGTTTGCCACTGGACATCCCCGAATATATCGAAATCGATGTAACTAATTTAAAAATCGGGGACTCGCTGACAGTCGAACAGCTTGCCGCTGAAAATGTCGCTTTGCTATTGGATGCTGATCAATCCATCGTATCGGTGTTAGCGCCAACCATTGCTAAAGAAGAAAAAGAAGAAGAAGAAATCATTGCTGAAGAGGAGTTAGAAGAAGAAGAAACCTCGGAACATAGTGACGACTAATCCGGCTTTCTAATGGACCTGAGACACGATCGATACCTTATCGTCGGATTGGGCAACCCCGGGAAAAAATACCAAAGCACCCGGCATAACATTGGCTTTAGGATTTTGGATCATCTTGCAACTAAGTTTGGGCTCAACTTTACAAGGCAGGATAACTATTTTGCAGCCGAGATCGAGCTAAAACAGTCTTTGATAATTTTGATCAAACCGACCACTTTCATGAATCTTAGCGGCAAAGCGGTCGCCGATGTTATTAAGAAGTATGGGGTTGATTTTTCAAATGTATTGATCGTTTGTGATGATTTCAATTTACCGCTGGGAAGAATCAGGATCCGATCAAAAGGCAGTTCCGGCGGACACAATGGATTGAGTTCCATAATTGAATCTTTAAACAGTATTGATTTTTCCCGATTAAGAATCGGCATCGCCGGACAGGCTGATATTGGTGATGCTGTTGATTTTGTATTGTCTACATTTGATTCGAGCGAAGAAAAACAGTTAAAACTGATTATTGAAGTCGCGAGCAATTGTATCGAGCACTTTATCTATCACGGCGTAAACAGCGCCATGAACGAATTTAACCGATTATTGATAATGTGATAATAAACATTATTTGCCAAACTTATTCTGGCTGCCGGTTTTTGAACTAATAATGTTGATAGCCCAGGTAAAAGGAGAGGACAATGGTCTCAGCGGTTGCTGTATCACTGTTTGCCAGTGTGGTTGCATTAGCTTTTGTTGTTTACTTGATTGTCGATGTTCTAAAACAAGATGTCGGAACTGAAAAAATGGCTCAGCTTTCGCTTTCGATTCAACAGGGCGCGCGAGCTTTTTTAAAACGCGAATATATTTATGTTTCATTTGTGGTGGTAGTAGTTGCTGGATTGATAGCTATCGCTCCATTTCTGACCGAGGTCGAGTTGGGATGGAAGACTTCGGTTGCCTTTGTCGGTGGTTCAATGGTCTCAGCCCTTGCCGGTTATATTGGGATGAGCATTGCGACCAAAGCCAACTCGCGGACGGCTCAGGGGGCTGTAACCGGAGGCGTTAAGGGCGCTTTGAAAGTAGCAATTAGCGGCGGAGCGGTCATGGGGATGAGCGTGGTCGGTTTCGCGCTATTGGGCTTGAGTATATTTTACATCGTTTTTAATGGTGAACCCACCATCATTAACGGCTATGCCATGGGCGCCAGTCTGGTTGCATTGTTTGCTCGAAGCGGCGGCGGTATCTATACAAAAGGCGCTGACATGGGCGCCGACCTGGTGGGAAAGGTCGAAGCCGGTATCCCGGAAGACGACCCGCGCAATCCGGCGGTTATTGCGGACAACGTGGGCGACAATGTCGGCGACGTTGCCGGACTTGGCGCAGACTTGCTTGAATCTTATGTGGAGTCGATAATTGCCGCAATGGCGATCGCTGCGAGCCTCGGCCTGGCAGCGCCGCAGCTTAAGGTTTTACCGCTTTCGATTGCCAGCGCCGGGATAGTGGCATCCATCATCGGTATTTTGTACGTGCGTATCGCCGGGAAACATAATCCGCAATCTGCGCTGATGGGAGGAACTTATGTGAGCGCCATTTTGACAGCCGTGGCAACATATTTTATTGTCAAATACAACGGGGTGAAATTTGAAGATTATTCGGTCATGGGACCGTTTTACGCTGTAATAGCCGGTATCATCTCCGGAGTAATCGTCGGCTTTACCAGCGAATTTTTTACCTCAAAAAAATACCGACCCGTGAAATTGCTCGCAGAGGAATCCCAAAGCGGCCCCGCCCTGACAGTTACCGGGGGAATGTCGGTGGGAATGGCATCAACAGCGCTGCCGGTTATTGTATTGGCCATGGCTGTTGTTGTGGCAAACTACTTTGCCGGCATTTATGGTGTGGCGCTGGCGGCATTCGGAATGTTAGCCACCACCGGAATCATTGTCGCTGTCGATTCCTATGGTCCGATTGCTGACAATGCCGGAGGAATTGCCGAAATGGCAGAGTTAGATCCGTCTGTCAGAAATGTCACTGACAACTTAGATGCAGTTGGGAACACCACCGCAGCAATTGGCAAGGGATTTGCAATTGGTTCCGCTGCTTTTGCTGCAATGGCATTATTAGTGGCGTATATGAAAACTGCGGATGTTGCTACCGCGGACCTTAAACAGCCGACGGTTTTAGCTGGATTGCTCATTGGCGGGATGTTACCGTTCTTTTTTTCATCGATGTTATTCAAAGCGGTTAGCAAATCCGCATTCAAAATGATTGAAGAAGTACGGCGTCAATTCAGAGAGATTCCGGGGCTGGTTGAGGGCAAAGCCATGCCTGATTCTGCCCGTTGTGTGGACATTAGTACGATTGGCGCAATTCATGGTATGATCTTGCCTGGAGCAATTGCTATCATCACGCCGGTGTTTGTCGGTTTAGTTATGGGCAAAGTGATGCTGGCAGGCATGTTGGTTGGCGCACTGATTACCGGATTAGTACTGGGCATTCAAATGGCAAATTCCGGCGGCGCATTGGATAATGCAAAAAAATACATCGAAGAGGGCAACTTTGGCGGCAAAGGTTCTGACACCCATAAAGCCGCTGTCATTGGCGACACCGTCGGCGACCCTCTAAAGGATACCGTAGGGCCTTCAATTAATATATTAATTAAGTTAATGAGCGTCATTTCTTTAGTTCTGGCGCCATTGTTTAAGTAACTGAAAACAGGAGGTGAGAGTAAATTTGAAAACGTATGAATCAGTAGTCGTGATTGATTCCTTGTTAAAAAGTGAAGAAATTGATGGAATCATTGAAAAGTTTGAGCGAATCATCAACAACAACGGCGGCATCATAAAAGAAATTGACCGTTGGGGAAAAAAGCGGTTAGCTTATGAAGTTAAAAAGCGGCAATATGGTTATTATGTCGATATTGTTTTTGAAGCTCCTGCCAATTTAATTAACATTCTGGAAAAAGAATTTGGACTGGATGAAAATGTGCTGCGTTATTTGACGGTTCACTTGAATAAGAGAGCGTTGCAGCACCATCAACAGTTGCAAATCGAAAAGACAGAAGTTGACAAGGTACCTGTTGATAACATCGAAACCAACAATGAACTTGAAAATTCTGATGATTTCACGGACACCACAGAAGACACAACAGAAATTGATGATGAAAAAAAACCTTTCTTAGACTCCAATGAGACTGAGGAGCCAACTGAGTCGGAAGACATCGAGGAGCAAGTTTAATAGCTTTGAACTTATTTTAAATGTAAATGAGTGCCTCGAGAATGAAAGAGGGTGTGAATAATGGCTAACTTAAAGATGCCGGATATTAATAATGTATTAATAGCTGGCAATTTAACCTGTGATCCATCCTTTCGAAAAACGACCAATGGAACACCGGTAACAAACTTTTTCATCGCTTCAAACCGGAAATTTAAAGATAATAATGGCCAATGGCGCGAAAACGTTTGTTATATCGGCGTTGTTGCCTGGTATAAACTGGCAGAAAGCTGTTATGAAAATATTAGAAAAGGCAGCGCAATTATAATCGACGGAGAGCTCCAAAGCCGAAGCTGGCGCAACGACGATGGCACAACTCGCAATGTAATTGAAATTAAGGCGAGGCGGATTCAATTCCTCAATCGTAAGGATGACCTTAAAGATGAATCTGATTCAACGAACTTTATCGAAGAAGATAATGAATACAATTCTCACGAGTTGACGTTAGAGGATAACCTCGAAGCGATTGAAGATGAAAAACAAAATTTCGATTATGAATCAGAGGATACCGGTTCACAATATGATTTTGGTTATAAAGATTTAAATCTTTAACTTGTTTTAACGATAATAAGCTTGCCCGGTCAGCTCTGATCCGAACTTTCACTCAGGCTTTTTTAAAAGTGAAGATCAGATCAGTTCATTTTCCACAGAGTGTCTAATGGAATTTAACGGGGCTTTCGAAAAAATTAGCCTATTGAAACTGTATCTGACCAGGCCGTAATAATGAATCAACAATTAATCAGAGGATATTACTACCATGATGAAAAAAAAGAGGATCTGTCGTTTTTGTGAGGACAACATCAAATACGTGGATTTTCGCGACGAGAAAAAGTTGTTACGTTTCACAACCGAACAGGGCAAAATTATTCCGAGAAGAACATCCGGTACCTGCGCCAAACACCAGCGACAACTGGTTAAAGCGATCAAACGCGCCCGACATTTGGCGTTAATTCCTTATGTTTCTGAAATGACAAGGTAGTGCAATATTTCAAAGAAGAGGACAGTATAAATGAAGATTATTTTACGAAAAGATTTCGAATCATTGGGAAAATCGGGAGAGATTCTCGAAGTAAAAGATGGCTATGCAAGAAATTTCCTGATACCTCACGGAATCGCTTTAAAAGCGGACAAAACCAACATAAGCCGATTAGAGGCGGAGAAAAAACAGCAATTACTTAAGTTGAATAAAGATAAAAAAGCGGCCGAAAAGCTTGCTGAACAGTTAAAAAAGGTTTCGTGCACTGCAACGGTAACGGTTGGAGAAGAGGATAAAATATTCGGATCCGTAACATCACAAAATATCGCTGAACTATTAAATGAAAAGGGTTTTGATATCGATCGAAAGAAAATTATGCTCGAAGACCCCATTAAAGCGCTGGGAATCTATGATATTTTGATCAAGCTCCACCCTGAAGTCGAAGCAAAAATTAAATTATGGGTTGTCAAAGAATAGGTCCACACCAAAGCTGACTTTGTCTTTGTTGTGAATTTAACCGACCACAATCACAGGGTACATAAAAAATAGAAACTATAGACAAGATACTCACGCCACAGGCAAATCAACCGTTGGCTGATAGGATTTGACGTATCAACATGATCAAATAATTCAGTTTCTTTTCTATAGAAATTGCAGACCAGAAATTAATCCTGCATATCATTTGGATCATGTTCGTTTGATAAAATGAAGTTCACCCAAATTTCAATAGATTATTTATACCATTAATTAAAAAACTGATCTGTTTAAAAAGGAGATCATTTACATTAAGGTCAAATTTGTGAGGGGAGGTCAATTTTTATGGAAATTAGGTATCCTGAATGCCTCAAATGCTCAACAGGCGTGCTGGTTCCTTTATCGGATTACGGTCGTGAAGGTTCATCGATTATGTATAAAGCGTGGGTTTGTACTAATCCGGAATGCGGCTTTAATATTCGTATCGATAATGGAGAGTTGAGCCTTGGTAAAGTGGTCAGTCATTCCTTGAAATAATGGCTTATTCATTTTATTATCTCATCATCAAAAAATTATCAGGTAAAAGCTGACAGAGGGTAAAAGGGAAAAATTCCTTCTACCCTTTTTCATTAACAGATTTAGACAATGAAAATAAATAAGATCATCTTTAACAATATTAAATACAAACTCACTGTTATTTTTCTGGCGGTGTTGGTTTGGTTTTTTGTTAAAACAGAAGACAATTATCGCCACGTTATCAAAATACCGATTCGAGTTACGAATCTGGGAGATGACCGAATTATTACAAATCAGATCCCGCGGCAGGTTAAAGTGGCTTTTTGGGGTAAAGGAAGATCATTGTTTTCGATTTTAATAAGAAAAGACCTTGCGTACCTGTTGGATGTAGCAAAAGCCAACAACTCATCACAAATCACTCTCGATAAAAGTCATATTCTGCTTCCCAGAAAAATTGATGTTGACATTTTAAATGTGGTTGAACCCAAAGCGGTGGAGGTTGTTGTTGAAAAGCTCCACTCAAAAAAAGTCCCGGTTCAATCTCGATGTGAGCTTGAGACAGTACCAGGCTATACCATTGTCGGAGACATCCAGCTTAAACCGGACTCAGTTATCATCACGGGACCTATTTCAGCCCTAAAACAGGTGGAGTCGGTTATCACCAAACAGCGGACTTTTAAAAAACTCAAAGCCGATTTGGAAAAAGAACTACCGCTAATGCCTCTCGACCAGCGTTATGTAACCGTTGATATTAAACGGGTGCGAATTTTTGTTGACGTACAAAAATTGATGGAAAAACCGTTTGCTGAAATCCCGGTTAAATTAATTAACGCCCCGGAGAAATATGAAGCTATCGTCATTCCATCAACGTTGTCGTTGGTTTTGGAAGGGGGTACCGATGTGCTGTTAAATATAACAAAAGATGATATTAACGCATTTTTAGACTATGAGAAGATAAAATTATCTCAAGAAAAGGATCACCCGGCATACATCATCGTACCCTCCGGGGTAAGGTATCGCGATGTTAAGCCGACCCGTTTTCGACTACAATTCATTAAACGAAACAGGTAACCCTTCCCGCACGCAACCTATTAAAACAAGCGGGCTAAATCTGATTTTGATTTCAATGACAATTTTAGCAATAGAAACATCATGCGATGAAACTGCTGCCGCGGTGTATGGTGAGACTGGATTGTTGTCAAATGTTATTCTATCTCAAGCAATACACAATCAATTTGGCGGGGTAGTCCCAGAGTTAGCGTCACGAGAACATGTGCGCTCTATTTTACCAATAATTCGCGGGGCGCTTAGCGACGCCGAAACATCGCTTGACCAATTGGACGGAGTCGCCGTCACTCAAGGACCAGGATTGATTGGTTCTTTATTGGTCGGGATAAATACAGCCAAGGGATTGTGCTACGCACTGAGAATTCCGCTTGTTGCCGTCAACCATATTGAAGGTCACATCTTTTCGATTAATTTATCCAGGGAAGTCAACCCACCGTTCATCGCCCTGGTTATTTCAGGCGGACACACGCTGTTGGTGTTGGTGAATCGTTTTGCTAATTATCAAATTTTGGGCAGAACCCATGACGACGCTGCCGGTGAAGCTTTTGACAAGGTCGCAAAAATGTTGGAACTGGGCTATCCGGGTGGGCCTGTAATTGACAAATTGGCGCGCGAAGGAAATGAAAAATTTATCGCCTTTCCACGAGCGTTAATGAAAAGCCGGGAATTTGATTTCAGCTTCAGTGGTCTGAAGACTGCGGTGCTTTACTATTTGAAACGCAACACCGAACAACATCGAAACCGGCACGTCGCCGACATTGTCGCAAGTTTTCAGGCAGCGTTAGTGGATGTGCTTGTGGAAAAGACAGTGCTCGCAGCGAAAAATCATCGAATCAATCAAGTCGTCATCGCTGGAGGTGTTGCCCGGAACAATTATCTCAGACAACGACTGAGCCAGCGGGCTGAAACGGAAAATCTACGGGTGTTTATTCCGGAACCGGTTTTCTGTACGGATAACGCCGCGATGATCGCCTGGGTTGGTTTTCAGAAATTAAAACAGGGGATTCTGTCTGAGCTAAACATTGCCCCGGTTTCCGGTATGAATTTAGCAACACTTTGATAGCATTATAATCCTATTCCGGTAACAGCCCCTGATCAGAGATTCGGGATGATACATGATTTCATTGATTTTGACCATTCTTTTCTCAACCAGCATTGCTCTCATCCTCAAACACAACGCCGTTAAGATCGGAAACCCCGTGCTTCTGCTGACGAGCAATTATTTTGTAGCCGCCTTGATCAGCCTTCTATTTTTTTGTGTCGATAACGATGCCAGTTGGTCGATTTCCTCACTGTGGTTTGGCGCCATATTGGCAGGGACGTTTGTGCTGGCTTTCTTTTCTTTTGCTAAAGCTGTCGACGCTGCAAACACAGCATTAGCTTCAGTCAGCGCGCGGCTGTCGGTAATTGTTCCGGTAGCTTTTTCCATTATGATTTTTCAGGAAAAACCCAAGCCCGCGCAGTTGGCCGGATTCGTTTTTGCTGTAATTACCATCCTGATGTTTTATTTCTCACTGAAACAATTTGCAGTCATCAAACTCAAGCCGTCCCGCTATGGTTACCTCATTGCTGTCCTGCTGGGAATCGGTATTAATGACTTTTGTATGAAAATATTTCAAGTCTGGCGTGACGACACGGAAAAACCTTTCTTTCTGCTGACAATTTTTTCATTCTCATTTTTGTACACCGCGGCATATTTGATAATAAAAAAAATCAGCATCAAAAAATCGACCGTTATCTGGGGGGCAATCCTGGGAGTTCCGAATATCTTCAGTTCCTTTTTCCTGATTAGCGCCCTGGGGACATTGCCGGCAATCATTGTCTATCCGGTGATCAACATCGGAATTATTTTGCTGACAGCGTTTGTAGCCAGTTTGATCTGGGCTGATAAATTAAATCTGCCGGCTCGTCTGGCGCTCTTTTTCGGAATTGTAGCAATCATTTTATTAAGTGGATAATTTAAGAACAGCGAAAACCCTGCAATGGAATCTTAATCGTACTGATTGACGCTGCTCCAGATCGATGTCGGATATAAAATTTACATTGGCTAAATTTTGCAGCGATAATAATCAACTTCTATTTCCTGGTATTGCAAAACCGGAGAAATGTGTTTGCCAAAGTCTATGTTTAAATATCGCCGCGAGTCACTCGTCTGTCGGTTTTGAATTGCGAAACCTTTCCATATCTCTCCGTTCCTTTTTAGTAGGCCGGCCCTTATATTTTGGCTTTTGCATTCTGCTGGCTTGATAAAACAAGCTGCGTATATCATCAGCTTGTTTCTCTTCCGCTGTCGGCTCATGTTCATGATAAAGCAGTTTTGCCTCCGCCGCCTTAATGCTTTTATTCACAATATCAACAACATCCAATCGGCGTACCCGCCATTTAAATTTGACCTCAATGCTGTCGCCAATTTTGATCATCTTGGCAGCTTTAGCGGTTTGATCATTGACTTTGACTTTTCCCTGAGCGCATCCTTCCGCCGCCTGATTTCGAGTTTTAAAAATGCGGGCGATTTTCAACCATTTGTCCAGTCTGATGGTTTTGTCTTTAAATTCGTGCATGGTGACCTTAGTTTCAAACAAAAAGCATAGCGTCAGTTGATAGAAGTTTGTTGATCGCCTTTTAATATAAAAAGACTGTTTCAATTATACAACAGAAAAGTTAAAATAAAATTTAATTGCATCTTATTTCAGATATTTGTAAATTTTATGAGTTATCATTCACATCAAAAGCAAAGGATGGCTCGTGTTTACAAAACTATTGTTAATATGAATGACCAGTTGGATTATTGGTTTTTTTGTTTTTTTTTATATTTAGACCGTAGGGGATGTCCATGGACGTCCCCTACATCGCAAAAATTCATTTATTTGAATCTGATATTTTCGACTGGTCATTCACATTATTAATTTTGTTAGCGCTCTCTTGTTTCTATTCGACTAAAGGCTCAGCGGAAACAGTAATCGGGCCGGAGATGGTATGTTTAAAATGAAAATGCAGAAAAAATATATTCTGTTGTCAATTTTGGTGGTTCTTGTTGGGGGGATTGTTTACTGCGAATTGGACCACGGTTTATTTCCGGTGAATTATCTTATCAGGGGAAAAATCACTTTTTTTAAAGGCTCTCCGCCGGAGAATACCGACCGGGTGGAAGTTTTCGCTCTGAAAGAGTTTCCACCTCAAAATCCAGAGAACTTTCTTTTTCTCGGACGATCAGGACCTTTGGATTATCAAGGAAAGAATGTCCTCGAATATGAGATACCTGTGTCGCCCACAAGCTATGAATTCGTTGGCGTGTTATGGAAAGAAAAAGGGCAGGACTGGAATCTAACGGGATTGATGGGCTTCTATACCGGCGCTACAGGCTCATTTTTTCCGGACACGGTTTTCCTCTCTCCGGATCAACCAATAGTCGAGGATGTTGACTTTACAGCCAACTGGGAACTTGTTGCAAAGGATGCCCGTATCTCCGGCAACATTTATTACCACAGAGATTGGCCCCAGGAGACAGTGATGCTCATTTTAGCGGTGTTTCCCAATAAGCCCAAAACTATGTTTGAGTTTTTTACCGCCAGTAATTTTGATTATACACAACCCATTTTTGTTGATTCGTCAACCTACCGATTGGGTGTGAATTCAGGCGTGTATAATTACATCGTGCTGTAT
>OMKS01002080.1_pt1 | contig 17118 bp, 11 predicted proteins | sample 1674721 | NCBI WGS metagenome assembly OMKS01 (sample SAMN06264996, study PRJEB25208) | sediment metagenome | isolation source: hot spring sediment | place: USA: California | collected 2014-09-02
CAGACTTACTCATCGCCGACCCACAAGTTGAATGGCTTTGTTTATCACGACAACTGGTTGCATAATCTGCTGATCTCGGCTTCTATGAGAGGCTATCGGCATGGCTCGGAACGAGTGGTCGCCATCCATCGGAATTGATGGTCGGCATGGGGTGGAACATGCCCCCGATTCTCCCTTGCCCATGTCGAGCACTTGAGGGTATCATATCAATGCTGGCGTCGCTTCGCTCAGGCAATGGACGGCATGATCGGAACACGTGGACGATTTCATCGGAATGCGCAGTAAACGTCAAGAGCCCCCTTACGTTTTACGTCTTACGTGGATTTGCAACGCTGCCAGAATCCCATCCACATCGCGCCCAACCCGAGCACTGTGGCGACGATGCCGACCAGCAAGCCCGCGAGCGGGATCGACCGGAGCAAGACGTACACGATCACGCCCAGCGCCAGGGGCCAGATCGGTTTTTGACTGTATTGGGGAGCCAAGCGATCGAGGATCAGCACGCCCACCAGGTGACTCACGACGATCTTGCTGCCATACAATAGGATCGATATCGCCAGGAGCGTGGCGAACAACGTCCCTGAAAGCCCCAGGCCGAAGACGATACCCGCCAACTCGCCGAATGCGATGACCCCCAGGAGCAACCCCAGAATGAAGGTCAAAAACACCAGGAGCACGCTGCCCACGCCGCCGGTCAAGAGCGCGACGATGCCTAACCTGAACGATGGAAGAGGCCTACGCCGGGCACAATGGGTCAGTTGATCCAGCATGTTAGGCCGTCGCCAGATCACCAGGCCGCCCAGGGCCAAGAGCGTGACGATATGCTGCACCCGCTTCAGTATCCACTCGAAAAAGCGCCCGCTGGCTTTGAGCACTGACGGCGTCTCGACTAGCGGTTGGTAGACCACGCCGCCTCCGGGCTTGGATTTGATGGCCTCCGACTGCTCGACCGGGCTGGCGTAGACCAGATTCCCCTCGATTTCGGCCTCTTCCGTCACGTGCAGCCCCCCACCCAGCACCCGAGAGACGCTGGGCCAATTCGGGAAGCCAAAGGGAACGGGTTCAGATACCTTGACCTGGATGTCGCCCCCGATTCTGCCCCCGATTTCCATCCCTCCCAGGTCTCCGTTCACGTTGCGGTCGATTTGCCCGTTCAACAGCGCCTGGTAGCCGCCAATGCTCACATCTCGCCTGACCTGTGAACCGGGCTGGGTTTCCACGCTGAAGCCATTGAAGAAGATGTTCCGCCCAACGAGCGCGTGAGGACCAACGAGCAGAGAATTGCCGAGGAAAAAGAGACTCCCCTTGACGGGGCCATTCATTTGTAAGCTGAAGCCGATAAAAGCCACGTTCCCATTGACCGCGCCATTGACCATAACCTCGGCGCCAGCAACGATCAAATCGCCGTTGACGTCGCCGTTGATGGTTACGTTTTCCCCGCTGGCGAAGAGCGTCCCGTTGATCGTGCCGTTCACGACGACCGAATTGGCGCTGATGAATAGATCATCGTGAATCACCTCGTCGGCGGCAATAAAGCCATCCTCGTCGAACTCGACCGCCCGGGCCGCCCGCGGCCCTGCCAACACGACGACTAAAACCAGGCCCAGCAAAACCAGCGCCATCGAACGAGAACGAGAACTAGACCCGTTACGCCATAAATGCTTCATTTTCACCATACCCAGATCCCCATCTCCCAACCTACCAACCTATCAACCCATCGCCTCTACCATCGCGCCCGCCGTTAGGTGTCGCTCGTCAGGATCTTTCTCCAGTGCCCGCACGATCGCCAGCGCGACTTTTTCCGGCATATCCGGCACCACCGAGCGGGGGTCGGGGGCCGGTTCGTGTAAGTGGGCCATCATCACCGCGCTGAGATTATCCCCCTGGAACGGCAACTTGCCCGTGAGCATGCGGTACGCCATCACGCCGAGGGAGTAGACGTCGGCCCGACCGTCGACCCGGCGCGCCCCTCGAATCTGTTCAGGCGCCATGTAGTCCAGCGTGCCCATCATCATCCCGGTCTTGGTGACGCCGGTTCCGCCGGCGCGAATCTTGGCGATACCAAAATCGGTGAGGATGGCGCAGCAATCGTCGCTTTCCCAGAAGCTCGGCTGGTTCTCGGTGATGCGCAACATGACGTTGGAGGGTTTCACGTCCCGGTGGACGACGCCCTGGGCGTGGGCGTAATCCAGGGCGCTAGCCATGTCTCGCAGGACAGGTCGCACCTGCTCCGCCGGCATCCTGCCGGTCTCCTGCAGGTAGCGGCCCAGGTCGAGCCCTTCGATAAACTCCATCACCATGTAGTACACGCCTTCCACGTCACCGAAGTCGAACACCTGTACGATACTTGGGTGGCGCAGGGCGGCGACTGCCTGGGCCTCCCGCTCGAAGCGCTGGCGGAAATCGGATTGGCTCGCCATCCGTTCCGACAGCACCTTGATGGCGACGATGCGGTCGAGGCGCGTGTGGCGACCGCGGTACACCTCCGCCATGCCGCCGCGGCCCAGCAGGTCGAGCACCTCGTAAGCCCCCAGGTGGGCGCCGGTCGATATTCCATCGACGCCGGGCGGCGTGGGCCTCGCGTTGTCCGGCGCAGCCTGATTGACGACGAAGGCGGATGACAGGAAGCGCTCCCAGGCCCGCGATGGGTACCGGTAGGCGTCCCGCTGCTGGACGAGGAGGCTTTTTTGTACCAGGTCGCGCAGGATACCGCGCAGCGTCGTGTCGCTGATGGCCCGGTCGGCGACGTTCGAAAGTTGTCGTAGGGTGCTCTGTTCCTCTGGTGCGAGATTTTGCCAGTAGTACTGAAAGTGCGGCGTCAGCTCAGCCATCGTGCGCTGCTCGATCTCGGCGATGTCGTCCGGGGTGTCGAGGGCGTGGAAACAGGCGACCTGCAGGCTCAGGGGGTGACCGCCGACCAGGTCGTAGACGAAATCCTCCGTCTCCGCCGGCAGGGACGTGCCGGCGGCCTGGGCCGGCTCGCGGATCAACTGGCGCGCTTCCTCCTCTGGCATCAGTCCCAGGAAATGCGGGGCGAAGATGTTGAAAAAGGGGCTGGAGAGAATCTCCTGCGACTTGCCGGAGTAGGTGAGTTGGATCAGCGGGCGGGCCGAACCGGTGACGAAAGCTAGCCGGTAGCGACCGGCGGCCGAGCGGAGGGCGTTGAAGAAATTGACGTCGAGATTGGCATTGTGACTCAAGCGCTCGAACTCGTCCAGGAGTAGAATGACCCGCAACCCGCGTTGGTTGATCTGGCGAATGGCCCGCTCGAAGGACAGCCGCGAGGGTTGATCGACCGCCTTTTCCAACGTCGGTTCCGGCGGCAGGTCCCGCTCGTCGAGCGCGACGGCGATTTCACCGGCGAATTGGCCCAGGATCTCCTCGTGATTGCTGTCTCCCAGCACCTCGCAATCCAGGTAAGCGAAGAGTAGATCCTCGCCCAGGCCCAGTTCGGGCCAGACGGCCGGCCGCATCAGGTGGAACATCAACGAGGTCTTCCCGATCTTGCGCGAACCGACGATGGAGATGGATTGATTGCCGCGCAGGAAGGCCGCGATTTCGTTCAACTCGTGTCTCCGGCCGAAAAACATCGCCGGATCGTGCACCGGTCCTCGGAAGATATAGGGGTTATCCATGACAACACCTCGTTCTCGTCGATCTCATTTCCATTTACTCAATCCAGGCTGGCGACTTCCTCCATCGCCCGGCTGATGGAGCGGTATTTTTCCACCCATAGGCCCAGCAGGCCCAGTCGCCAGCGATACGATTCGCCGAGGATGGGATCTTCGGCGCTGCTCGTCGTCAGGATGTGGCGCAGGGCCAGGTGATGCAGCGCGTCGCCGAGCACGCGGCGCTCCAGTGACGCTCCCCGCTCCGCCAGATAATCCACGATCTGCACTGGCTTGGCATGCCCCGTGAGCGGCATCATACGGCTCAGGGCGGCCAATACCAGTCGTTCCTCTGGCCGGGCATCGGTCCACAGATACATGAAGTGGGCCTCGCCCGAGGCCAGGATCTCGTCCAACGCCTCGTTGACGTCTCCCACCGTGACGTAGTTGCGTTCTGTCCGGTTGTGCTGGTTGACCAGGCTATGACACAGGAGTTGGAGGAAGTACGGATGTCCAGCGGTCACCTGCCACATCTTGTCCAGGGCCAGATCGTCATATTGCATGTTGTATTCCGCCACCGGTTCCTGGATCAAGCGCAGGGCCTCCGCTTGTTCGAGGTAGGCGATCTGCCGGTACAGGCTGATGTTGAAGAGCACGCTCCAATAGTCGGAGGCCAGTTCCTCCAACCGGTGGGTGCCGCAGAAGATCACGCTCAGGTTATCTACGTGCTGGATCAAGTGGCGCAGGAAACCGAATATCATCGAGGGTAGGTTGCCGTGTTCGACCGCCGTCTCCAATTCCTCGAACTCGTCGAACATGATGAGCAAGTGGCGGTGCCCAATCGCCTCGCGCACGCGGGCCAGGAATTGGCGTTCGAAAGCCGCCGTCGGGCTTTCGACGAAATCATCGTATTCGGGAAAAGGGACGTCAAACCCCCGATCCTCCAGGGCAAAGGCGATCTCCGTCGCCAGGGCCAGGAAGAAATTCGGCAAACCCGGGTCCAGCCCCAGAGCTTGACCGTCGAGGTAGACGGGCAGGCAGTCGTCGCCCAGGCGGACCGGCAGTTGCTTGAGCAGCGAGGTCTTCCCCGTGCGCCGCTGGCCGATCAGCACCAGGTTATTGCGGTGCTGCGCGGTTAAATTTTCCTGGACGAAGGCGACCGTGTCTTCGCGGCCGAAGAATAGCGGCGACCCGGCCTCTAACGGTGTGCCGAGCACGTAGGGATTGGGGACGAACAGGAACTCGCCGTCGCCGGCAAGCAAGCGTACCACGTCGGCGAAATGTTCGACCTGATCTGGCCCTCGGGGATCGGTATAGGTGATGACGAACCGGGCGCGGAATTGCTCGGCGCCATCCTCCAGGTGGGGGCGCACGCGCAACTCGACCCGCGCCTCTTCGCCGGGGGCGAGTTGCGCGACCTGGGCCCCAACCTGGGCCCCCTCGTCCAGCACCGTGTAGGCTGGTTTGGGAACCACGTTGACCCGCACATTGAGCGCCGCCCCCCGGCCCTCGTTGCGCAGGACGAGCACCAGGGGCACCGCGTCATCCTGCCAGGTATGGCGAGTGAGCAGTTGATAAGATAGCTCAGCCCGGGTCTGGAGCTCGCTGATAGCGCCGGTCACGATAGCCAACCAGGTCTCAACGATTTGCTGGATGACGGGTCGGTCGACGCCGCTGAGTTCCGCCTGGGCTACGTGGTCGGCGTGCCGCAACCTTTCGACGGCGCTGACCAGGTAGGAAAGCTTGTCCCGGGAGGCCTCGACCCGCTCGTAGGCATGGAGCGCCTCGGCCGCTGAATGGAGGTGGCCCAGGGTTTGGGTCAGGGCCTGGAAGGGCTCATAAACGATGGTGCTCGACGGCATCTCGTGCTCGGCTCCTTGTTTATCTTCCCTGGCATGAGCTTGGAGGAACGGCAGGAGTTGAGTGATCTGGGCGATGGATTGGGATCCCAAGGCTGCCTGGCACAGCCGGTAGATCGACAGGGTCTGGTCGCCGTAGAGCAAGTATCCAGAAGTGCTTTCACCTGCGCCTTCACTTGTCTGCTCGGTTCTCGATCGTTTGTCAGGATCCCACGGGCATACGTAGTGCAATCCCTCCTCCGGATATTCGGACAGTTGTGTGATGAGTGTGCGCAGTCCCACCGGCAACATCTCAGGTTCGAATTGGCTGGTGAACAGATAGTGAAAGCCCTCGGCGAACTTGGCCAACGGCGTCGCGCCGAAGCGGTCCAATGCGTTGGGCAGGTTGTCGAGTAGTCTGGCCGCGCTGGCGTCCTGACCGGCATCTTGAGTCAAGCGGTGTAACTCGATCAGCACGCGTTCCGGGGCCATCATCAGATTCTGGGCAAAGACCTCTGCCCGCCCGGCGGGCGAGTTGCGATGCGCATCGAGGCGGCGCTCAGCAGCCTCGCGGCGTTGGGCCTCTGCTTGTTTTTCCTGGATCAGCCGGGCGACGTAAATGGCCGTCCCGGCCTGGTCCGCCAATCCCATCAGCAGCGTCCGATCTTCGTAAGCATAATCCTGCCCCGAGAGCCGGGGGCCCAGGGCCAGGATGCCCACCAGTTCACTTTCCTCCTCGCGGGGAGCGATCAACGGCACCAGGAGGGAAAACGTCTGACCCTGGGGGTAGGCGACCGCGTGACTGTTCCACAGCGGGCCTAATAAACTGGGGGTCAGGGCCAGGTTTGTCCCCTGTCCCGGCGGCAGGTTGTGGGCCTCTGCCTGCGTGAATTTGCCCTCGTCGTCGCGCAGAAAGACCGCGCCGTGCTCGATGTGCAAGAGTTCCGTCGTCCGTCGGACGAGCACGCGTAACAGTTCCGGCAACTCGATAATTGTACGTACCTCGCGTGCGAAGGTTGTAATCGCCCGGCGAAAGTCGACCCGCTCTCGATAAAAGCGCCGGTCGATAAAAGATTGCACGCGATGACGAAGTGGTTGGGCCAACGCGGCACTGACGAGGGTTGCTACGACGATGGCCACGTCGGATTGTTCCCCGGTGAGCAGACGGAACAAGCGCTGCAACGAGAAGACGAGCCCCAGGTAAACGATCGTCACGCCGCTCGTCAACAAGCCATAGACCATCGTGCGCTTGATGAGCGGATCGATGTCCCACAAGCGCCGGCGCAGGATCGAAAGGCTGATAGAGAGGGGCATAAGCAGAAAGAGGAACACCGACAGGGGTTTGCCCAGGAGGTAAAATAGGAACCGGGCGACGCCGGGTTGATTTAGCAGGGGTAAATTGGACAGAAATTGAAAGGTAAAATATCCAATAAACGAGCACGTAACGCCAAAGACGACCCACTTTGTCTGCTGGCGCTGAATCTGTTTGGAGACTTTGACATATCGGTAGATCTGGGCGAATACACCGGAACCAAACCAGCCGAGCAGGATGATGAGCAGGCTGAAATAGTGGATATACGAGAATGCTGCTTTGAGATTTTCGGTATCGACCACGATCATGAAAACCAGATAGCGGAGCGGAAGTGGCAGATCGTGAGGGTCGAAGGATTGGATCGGTGAGAGGGTCCAGGCAATCAGCCATCCGACCCAGATCAGCGTCAGTATCCGGGTCCAGCGAGGTATAAAATGGCCATCGGGAAAGGTATAGAGGACGACGAGGGTCAGTCCCAGGCCCAGCCCCTGCACGATCAGCGCCATCCACCGCCACGGTGATTCAATCACCGTCAGCATGCCGACCGGATCGACTGTGGCGGCGCCAAACATCAACAGAGCGATGGAGATAAAGGCCACCACACGATCGTTGGAACGGTACCAGAAGATAGCGGCTGCCGCCGCGAAGAACACCAGAACCTGGATCGTGTCGAAGATGATGACGTAAATCTGGTAAAAGGTCGCCGGGGATTCGATGTGGCGAAAGTAGAACAGGAGGGATACAGCGAACGTGATAAAGGTCAAAGCTGCCAATGAGACCCAAATTGCCTGTACGATGACCAGCAGGCGGCCGCTCAAGGAGGAGCGAGATACATTTTTCGCTTCTAAACTCACGACTGCTGTTTCCTCGTAGATGATATTTGGACTTTTCCAGGACAAATCTGGTATGGCCTGGACGTGATCGCAACCCCTGGCCAAGATTGGGTTATCTCGATTCAGGAGGAGTCTACGTCATGTACTAGAGTGCGCCCGCCGCTTTACGAGTATAATGCAGGCTTGACAGAAGTCAAGTGTACCTGGGGGAGCTATCCCGGACGAAACCGCTGCGCTTCCGAGCCGGAACCAATAAAGTCGCCTCGTGTGCAAAATTCTTGCACAAAAAACAAGGTGACCGTTCATGCCAGGGGAACATTGGACACAGATTTTCACAGATTCACACAGATTGAGGCCATCAAGCAGGCCTTGCTTGGCACTCGATGGAAAAAATCTGTGCAATCTGTGTCGATCTGTGTCCCATAGTTAGTTCAATCCCCCGAACGTTTACAAAACAAGAAGGTTCTTTGGATAGGGTGCGAAGCCAGTGTAAAAGCGCGTGGGGCGAGGCCAGGGGTGCACGTCCTCCCGGGAGGACCGGCGCCTCTTTTTTCTTGTCTATTCGCCGGGTTGTGCTACAATTCCCTCACGGTCACCTCACCAACGTGGGACGAGCGATCGCGGACTCTCTGGTGACCGAGAGGGACGTTGAAGAAAGTGCAAGCGTTGCTGGGGATGCGTCCCGGCAACTGATCCTGGAAAATTCCGGTAAAATACAGAGGTGAAAGGAGTAGTCGATGCTCCTGAAGAAATATCTGGCGGCGACGTTGATTTCCCTGCTTATCCTGACCTGGGTCGGCTGCATCTCGACCCAGACCGTTACATCCGGGCAGGCCCCCGATTTTACCTTGAACAGCCTCTCTGGGGAGGCGATCACGCTGAGTGATTTTCAAGATCAAGTCGTGATATTGGACTTTTGGACGACCTGGTGCAAGCCCTGCGTCGATGGGATGCCTCACTTGCAAAAGCTACACGAGCAATATGAAGATATAACCGTGCTCGCCATCAATATGGGCGAGAAACCAGAGGATGTAGCGAGTTTTATGTCCGAGAATGGTTATACCTTCATCGTCTTGTTCGACAACAGCGATAAAGTCTCCAAGGCGTATGGCGTGCAGGCCATTCCCCATATGCTGATCGTCGATCGGGCCGGCGAAGCGCACCACGTTTTCGGTGCTCCCGATGCATTGCTTGATAAGTTGCAGCAGGTGTTAGAGTAAGAATTTGTAGTATCATCTCAATAAACCGGGGCAAACTCGCTCGGGCCGGTCTCCTGACCGTGCCCGCTGTGGCTCGGTCGGGAGACCGGCCACAGCTCCCCAACTTATTGAGAAGATACAATTTGTATAAGGATGGAGGTCGTTTATGCATTCGGAATCAGAGACGCAGTCGGAGACGCTCTCTATCGCCCTTGCGCAAATGGACGTGCCGGTCGCCCGGCCGGAGGACAACCTGGCCCAAGCCCGGGCGTTTGCCGCCCAGGCCCGGGACGTCGGCGCCGATTTTTTCCTGTTGCCCGAATTGTGGCTCCACGGCTATGATCTAGAGCGCGGCGACGAGTGGGCCGACCCGTTGGGCCAGGGCGGGTTCGCCCATATGGCCCATATGGCGCGGGAATTCGGTCTTTACGTCTCCGGGTCACTGCTGGAGAGCCACGCGCACGGCGTCTCGAATACCGCCGTCCTTTACTCCCCGGACGGGATGCTGCTGGGATCTTATCGCAAGGTGCACCTTTTCCGGTTGATGCAAGAGCATCTTTACCTGTATCCCGGCGACCACGCGACGCTCTGTCCCACACCTTGGGGGCCGGTCGGGCTGGCGATCTGCTACGACATGCGCTTCCCGGAGATCTTCCGCGCGATGGCGCTGGCGGGGGCGGTGCTCTTTCTCGTCCCGGCCCAATGGCCGATCCCGCGCGTCGATGCCTGGTTCCTCCTGGCCCGCGCCCGGGCCACGGAGAACGAGCTCTTCGTCGCAGCCTGCAACCGGGTCGGCGACGATGGGCAGACCGAGTTCCCTGGCCGCTCCTGCGTGGTGGATCCATGGGGCAACGTCTTGGTCGAGGGGAACGATGACGTGCAACTCCTCGTCACCCAGGTTGATCTGAAAGAGATGCGCAAGGCCCGCCGCTACCTCACCGTCTACGAGGACCGGCGGCCCGACGCCTACCGGGTCGAGTCGATGGAAATGCCATCGTCTTCAAAGGAGTCGGCGTGAAGTACGCGGTCGTGCTCCAAACCGCCGTCTCCATCGCCCGCGAGGCCGGCGAGATCGTGCGGGATGCCTTTCCCCGGCAGGCGCTTTCACACGTTGGCCTGAAAGGCGCCGTCAATCCCGTCACCGAGACGGACGAGGCGGCCGAAGCGCGCATCGTCTCCCGCTTGCGCGACGCTTTCCCCAACCATCGCATCCTGGCGGAAGAGGGTGGCGGGGATGATTGGCGCGCGTCGGGACCGCCTATCTGGTTGATCGACCCGCTGGATGGCACCAACAACTTCGCCCACGGATTCCCGCACGTGGCGATCTCTCTGGCGCTACTCGAGGATGGGCGCCCGGTCGTCGGCGTCGCCTACGATCCCCTGCGGGACGAGACGTTTGCGGCGACGGCGGGCGGCGGCGCGTGGCTGAATGGACAGCCCATCACCGTCACCGGGGTCGAGCGCCTGGCGGATGGATTCCTGGCGACCGGTTTCCCCTACGACCGCCGCACGGCCGCCGACAACAACGTCGCGCGCCTGGATCACTTCCTCCAGCGCAGCCAGGGGGTGCGCCGGGCCGGCGCGGCCGTGCTCGACCTGGCCTACGTCGCCTGCGGGCGGCTCGACGGCTTCTGGGAGATTCGCCTGAAACCGTGGGACGTGGCGGCGGGCCTTTTGCTGGTGCAAGAGGCTGGCGGGCGGGTTACCGATTTCGACGGCGGGGCGGATTATCTCTCGGGGGAACACATCGTTGTCTCCAACGGGCGTCTCCACGAGGAGATGTTGTGCGTCATCCGCGAGGGAGCGTCCGCGCCCCGGCCCGATGCTTGAGAGGATTGGTTCGTAGTAGGCGATCGCCGTGAAAGCGCGTTGAGGCAGGGCCAATCCTCCCGTCGAATAAGTGACGAATGTCACGTTCAAATTGGCGCCTTTCTCACTGGCGAAAAGCGTCGTTTTGTGGCAAAATAAATACTTGGAGCTATAACTCTGTGTGTATACGATTTTTAGACGTTAAGACTTTCATTTCATTTTGGGAAGGAGTGACACGATGTCAGAATTGACCGAAATCCGGTGGCATGGTCGAGGGGGACAGGGCGTGGTCACGGCCGGGAAGCTGTTGGCCGAGACCGCTCTGGGCACTGGACAGTATTTCCAGGCTTTCCCCGACTACGGGCCGGAACGGATGGGGGCGCCGATTCGCGCCTTCACCCGACTGAGTCCAAACCCGATCCACATCCACTCTCAGATCGAAGAACCAGACGTGGTGCTGGTGCTCGATCCCACGCTGCTGGGAACGGTGGCGGTCACTGAGGGTCTCGATGAAGACGGCGTGTTGCTGGTTAACACGTCGATGAGCCCGGCCGAAGTGCGTGACATCACCGGCTTCGATCAGGGCAAAGTCTTCACCGTGGACGCCAGTCACATTGCCATCGAGGAGATGGGCCGGGAGATTACCAACACGCCGATGCTGGGCGCCTTTGCCCGGGCGACGGAGCTTTTTGGTATTGACGACTTGTCGGAGCAGTTGAGCGACTGGTTCAAGAAGAAGATCTCGAAGGAGGCGGTCGACGCCAACATCAGGGCGTTGAAACGAGCCGCCAAAGAAGTTCAAGAGGGTTAGGAGAATACGATGGAACAGAAAGGATGGCGAGACATTCCCATCGGGGGAATGATTCTGGATGCGGGGAATGCTGTGGAATATCGCACTGGCGATTGGCGGGCTTTTCGCCCCGTTCACGGGGAGGCGGATTGCACTCACTGTTTCCAATGCTGGCTGTTTTGTCCGGATTCCAGCATTTTAGTGGACAAAGAGAATGAGAAAATGATCGGCTTTGACCTGGATCACTGCAAGGGGTGCGGCATCTGCGCTGCCATTTGCCCTGTGAACGCCAAGGTCATCAAGAAGGCGGGAGAGGAGCTAGACCGAGACGATCCCCGCCTGTGTATTCGCATAATCGAAGAAGGAAAGGTGCAAGAGTGATGAGCACATTTGAAGCTTTGGCTGGAAATGAGGCGGTCGCCACGGCGATGCGCCAGATCAATCCCGACGTCGTCGCTGCTTATCCCATCACACCCCAGACCTCGACGGTGCAGAAATTCTCCGAGTTCGTCGCCGATGGATTGGTCGATACCGAATTCGTGACGGTGGAGAGCGAGCACAGCGCGATGAGCGCCTGCGTCGGCGCATCGGCTGCCGGCGCGCGGGTGATGACGGCGACGGCGGCCAATGGCCTGGCCCTGATGTGGGAGATCGTCTACATCGCGGCCTCCAATCGCTGCCCGATCGTGATGAGCCTGGTCAACCGGGCCCTCTCGGCGCCGATCAACATTCACTGTGACCATTCCGACGTCATGGGGATACGGGATAGCGGGTGGATCATTTTGTTTTCCGAGAATGGGCAAGAGGCTTACGACAATATGTTCCAGGCCGTGCGTATCGGCGAGCACCCGGACGTGCTCTTGCCTGTGGCGGTCTGCCAGGATGGCTTTATCACCAGCCACGGGATGGAACGGGTGGAAATCTACGACGACTCCGCCGTCAAAGCATTTGTTGGCGATTACAATGCCAAATGGTCGCTGCTAGACCTGGAGAATCCCAAGACCTACGGGCCGCTCGATTTCTACGACTACTACTACGAGCATAAGCGGCAACAGGTCGAGGCGATAGAAAACGCCCAACAGGTCGTGCTGGACGTGGCGGCGGAATTCAACGAGAAATTCGGCCGCAACTACGGCCTGTTCGAGGGCTACCGCCTGGACGACGCCGACGTCGCCATCGTCGTAGCCAATTCGACGGCCGGGACGACGAAGTCTGTCGTCGATCAACTGCGGGATCAGGGAGTAAAGGCCGGGATGCTCAAGTTGCGCCTCTTCCGCCCCTTCCCGGCCAAGGAGATCGTGAAAGCGTTGAGCCATCTCAAGGCTGTGGCCGTGATGGATCGCTCGATTTCCTTCGGCGCGATGAATAACGTTGGTCCCCTGTTTTTGGAGATCGTAACCGCCCTGACTGTTCACGGCGTGCGTTTGCCCGTCGCCGATTACGTGTATGGCCTGGGCGGGCGCGACATCCTGCCGGGAGAAATCGAATCGGTCTACCGGGATATGCTGAACGTGGCCGAGACCGGCGAGTTGGATCGCGTGGTCACGTATTTGAGTGTACGGGAGTGAGATAATGGCGACAAAACTAATACCCAAAGAATTGATGAAACAACCGGAACGATTGGCCCCGGGGCAGCGCCTGTGCGCCGGATGCGGCGCGCCCATCGTGGTGCGGCAGATGATGGCGGCGATTGACGATCCGGTGGTGATCGCCAACGCGACCGGCTGCCTGGAAGTGGCGACGACGATCTATCCTTACACCGCCTGGCGTGTGCCCTGGATTCACAACGCCTTCGAGAACGCCGCCTCGACCATCAGCGGCGTCGAGGCGGCCTACCGCAGCCTGGTGCGACAGGGGAAGATCCCCGAACAGAACGTCAAGTTCATCGCCTACGGCGGCGACGGCGGCACCTATGACATCGGCCTTCAGGCGCTCTCTGGCGCCGTGGAGCGCGGGCACCAGTTCCTCTACGTCTGTTACGACAACGGCGCCTATATGAATACGGGGATTCAGCGCTCCAGCGCGACCCCGCTCGGCGCGCACACCACGACCTCGCCGGCCGGCAAGGTCATCCCCGGCAAACAGCAATCGCGCAAGGACCTGACCGCCATCATGGCCGCCCACAACATCCCCTACGTGGCCCAGGCGGCGCCCAGCCAGTGGCGCGACCTGATGAAGAAGACGCGCAAGGCGGTCGATTGCGGCGGTGCGGCTTTTATGAACGTGCTGGCCTCCTGCAACCGGGGTTGGCGGCACGCGACGGATGAGACGATCGAGATCACCCAGTTGGCGATCGATACCTGCTTCTGGCCACTCTACGAGGTGGAGGACGGCGAGTGGAAGTTGACCTACAAGCCGAAGGACAAACAGCCGATTGAAGTGTGGCTCAAGCGGCAGGGACGTTTCCGCCACCTGTTCCGTCCAGAAAACCGACACGTGATCGACCAATTCCAGGAGGTAGTTGACCTCCGTTGGAATCGCCTATTGAAACTGTGCGGCGAAACATCCGCTTAACAATGCCTACACCGACAGCGCGTCACCGTTAGCGCTGTCATCACCTTCCAGGGGAAGCGCTTCCGGAACCACCGCCGGAAGCACCGCCCTCACCAAAAGGAGGTGGGCTGCCCCGCGACTGATCGAGTCGCGGGGCAGTCTGCTTTTTGGATCACGAAGATCACGAAAATCACGAACACACGAAGATCACGAAAATCACGAACACACGAAGATCACGAAGATCACGAAAATCACGAACACACGAAGATCACGAAAATCACGAACACACGAAGATCACGAAGGAGCGAACTCCACGAACACCGTTTGTGAGGTTCGCTTTCTTTTTCCTTGACAGGAAAGCAAAAAGGCATATAATAATAGGCGTTAGAATAATAACGCCTCGGTTATATGACTAACTTCTATATTGGAGGAAGCATGCGTAACGATATGGTAGATCACCTGGTCGAATTGGGATTTTCGGAATATGAGGCCAAGGCCTATCTGGCTTTGTTGAGAGAAAGTCCGGCGACAGGATACCAATTGGCCAAAATTTCCGGCGTGCCCCGCTCGATGATCTACGAAGTTCTGGGCAAGCTGACCGCTCGGGGGGCGGCGATGAAGCTGCGACAGGACAGCGGTGCCAAATATGCGCCCGTAGCGCCCGATGAATTCCTCGATCACGTCGAGCGTGAGCACGAGACACTCGTCGCTTCATTGCGAGACGAGTTATCCTCCCTCCATGCAATCCCGGATATGGAGTATGTCTGGAATATCGAGGGACACGACAACATTATGGCCAAGGTCGAGGAGATGATCGAGCAGGCCAGCGCGTATATTTACCTGTCGCTTTTACCGGCTACGTACCCGGCGTTGCGATCTTCGTTGGAGCGAGCGATCGAGCGCGGCGTTCAAGTGATCCTATACAGCACAGACGAATTGGACTTGCCCGGCGGGCGGGTGGTGGCGACGCCGGTGCCCCAAGAGGCCCACGAGCGCGTGGAAGGGCTGTGGCTGGTGCTGGTGGTCGATGGAGAGGAGGTCTTGATCGGTGAACTGCTGACCAAGAATCAGGCCCGGGCGTCGTGGACGGGAAGCCCCCTCTTCGTCTTCGTCGCCGAGCATCACCTGCGCACCGATCTATACCTGCCCCACGTGCTGGCGCTCCTGGGCGACCAGGCGCTGGAGATCATCCGCGAGGAGGATCGAAAACTGTTTGCCCAGGCCTTCGAGAGCCGCTTATGCGGCTAAAGCGGGGTTGACCATGATTTTCAGCAACCTGTTTCGACGCAAAGGACGCACCACCTTGACCCTGGTGGGGATCGCCATCGGCGTGGCGTCCATCGTCGCGTTGGGGGCGGTCGCCCAGGGGTTGAAGGCTGGCTTTTCCAATATGACGCGGGGCAGTCAGGCTGACCTGGTGTTGACCCAGTCGGAGGCGCTCAGTGTCCTGTTGAGCAGCGTCGACGAATCGGTGGGCGACGAACTGCGTTCCTGGCGCGAGGTCGCCGACGTGGACGGCATCCTCTTCGGCAACGCCATACTGGAAGGCTCTTCCTACCTCTTCTTCTTCGGACACGATCCCGAGGGCTTCGCCATCGACCGCTTTCGCATCGTCGAGGGACAGGGATTGGCCGAGGTCCGGCGCGTGCGGGGCAAACCACTTATCCTGGGCCGGCAAGCGGCCCGGAACATGGAAAAACAGGTGGGGGATACCCTGCACATTGCAGGCAGCGTCTTTCGTATCGTCGGCGTCTACGAGACCGGCAATGCCTTCGAGGACGGTGGCGCGGTGCTCCCGCTGAACGAAGCGCAAGCGCTCACCATTCAACCCCATCGTGTGTCGATGTTCTACGTCAAGTTGCGCGATCCCTCGGACGCCGAGCGTTTTGAGACCCGATTAGAACGGCGTTTTCCCACCTTGCGCCTGTCCACCACCGCCGGTTTCGCCGACCAGGAACAGTTGATGGATATCCTGGAGGGGATGGCGATGGGCGTCGCCGGGTTGGCGGTCATCATCGGCGGCATCGGGATGACCAATACACTGTTTATGTCGGTCTTCGAGCGCACCCGCGAGATCGGCCTGCTGCGCTCCCTGGGGTGGCAGCGGCGGCGGGTGATGGGCCTGATCCTGGGCGAATCCCTGGCCCTCGCGCTCATCGGTGGGTTGGTCGGCGTCGGGTTGGGCGTGGCGGCCGTCTTTGCCATCAGTAGCTCCGCTTCCTGGTTGAGCATATTCGGGAGCCATTTCTCCCCCGATCTCTTCGTCCGCGCCATCGGCACGGTGGTCATCCTGGGTTTTGTGGGCGGGATGTACCCGGCCTGGTGGGCCAGCCGGCTCTTGCCCCTGGAAGCCCTGCGCTACGAAGGCGGGCGGGGTGCCCGAGTCCCCAGTTTCTTGCCGGGGATGCTGCGTAATCTCTGGCGGCGCAAGATGCGCACGCTCCTGACCCTGCTGGGCATCGGCGTGGGGATCTCGGCCATCGTCGCCCTGGGCGCTTTGACCGAGGGTATGGCCTACGTGATGACCGAGATGTGGCGCGCCAGCCAGACCGATCTCTTCGCCATCGAGGCCGGCGTCGACAGCGACTTCAGCGCCATCGACGAACGGGTCGGCGCCCGGATCGCCGCCCGTTCGGACGTGGAAGCGGTCTCCGGGGCCATCATGACCGCCGCCAACACCGATCGAATGCCTATGGTGCTCGTCTTCGGTTATCATCCGAAAAGTTACACCATCCGACATTTCCGCATCGTCGAGGGTGAGCCGCTCGCCCGGCGTGACCAGATGATCGTCGGCGCGCAGGCGGCCGAGCAGATGAGGGTGAGCGTCGGTGACACCGTGCGCATGCTCAACAGCAACTTCCGCGTAGTCGGCGTCTACGAGACAGGTATCTCCTTCGAGGAGATCGGCGTGGTGGTCGACCTGGGGAAACTCCAGGAATTGACGGGCAAGCCTCGCCAGGTGCAGTTCTACGGGATCAAGTTGCGCGATCCCAACCGGGCCGAGACGATTCGAGACGAATTGAAGGCCGAGTTCCCCAAGGTCGATTTTGCGCTCACCGCCGAGGCGACAGAGAGTATGAGCGATATGCAGGTGATGGAGGATATGACAGCGCAGATTTCCTTCCTGGGGATCTTTATCGGCGGCGTGGGGATGCTGAACACGATGTTGATGAGTGTGTTGGAGCGCACCCGTGAGATCGGCGTGCTGCGGGCCGTCGGCTGGAGGCGCCCGATGG
>OMKS01002081.1_pt1 | contig 17116 bp, 15 predicted proteins | sample 1674721 | NCBI WGS metagenome assembly OMKS01 (sample SAMN06264996, study PRJEB25208) | sediment metagenome | isolation source: hot spring sediment | place: USA: California | collected 2014-09-02
CTCTTATGGATTCGGATGGAGACGGTGTTGTCAACCTTGTTGAGTACATGGCAGGAACATCTCCTCTGGACTATTACGACATTCCGTTTAGCGACAATGTCCTCAAGGATATTATCGGAGAGGTCGGCGAGGCAATCAATCTTTCGGCAGTCAATCCGCAGGGACTCTATTCTTTTGTGCCTCTTGTCGAATCATATCCTCTGCCCGCAGATAATATGCTGGTGGCTGACACCCCCGGAGCATTCCTGTATAATGTCATAGATGATGATTCAGAACTGATTTACCGGCTGCGTGTCTCTGCCACGCAATGGCTGAGTGTTATGGGGGAATATGCGCCTGGCAATGTCATGAATCTTGAAGACGCTTCCTGCGGGGTCAGTATTGAGATATCAGCGCAAGCCATGATAAGAGTAGTGCCCATAGGAATCGGGAATACCGGGCTCTCATCATCGTCGGCAGTAGTTTACGGCAATGGCATCTTTGAGTTCGATATCCTCCCGTATGGTCTTCTCCTTGGTGAACCGGCAACGATAACGGTTGCATATGAAGAGGATAATCCTGTTGTTCAGAGATATGATGACTCTCTTGATGCCTGGGAAGACATAGAAGATGTAGAAGCGGACAATGGGCAGGTCAGCTTCACAACTGAAGAACTCGGCAGTTTCAGGATCTTCTCAAAGGCTTCTGTTGTCTCTGCAAATACCGGTTCGCTGGCCTTTGCTGATAGCGGCGGCAGCGGTGGAGGATGTTTCATAACAGCATCAGGATTCTAGTTTCAGCTGATATACAAACCACACACTCGACAGCCCCGCTTTTATTGAAACGGGGCTGTCTTTTCGCTTAATCAAAAGATTAACCACAGAAAAGCTGTGCAGCCGGGACACACTATCATCCGGTCAGACCTTATGGGTTTTCTCATAGACCACCTGCAAGAAGAAAACAGCTGAAGCTGTCAAAACGGATTAGTGAAGACTACGCATGTCAAACGCTCGGACCGTCTTCGATAAAAGGAAGTTTCAGCTCGTAGATGCCGTATTCCAGAGTGGTCTTCATGGGAAAGCCGGACCGGGCAAAGACCTTCATCATGGGTGTGTTCTGCGAGAGAACATCGGCCGTGAATCCTTTGATGTTTTTCTGCCTGGCTATGCGGATGAGGTAACGAAGCAGAAATGTCCCTATGCCCCGGTTCTGCCATTCATGATCTGTTGTGAAGGCTACTTCGGCGTAATTGGTGTTCGGATCTCGTATATAGTGTCCAACAGCTACTATCTTTTCTTTGCTCTCCGGTTCCTCTCTGCCGGTTACAGCAGCTATAGCCATCCTGTCGTTGTAATCGATGGCAGCCAGAGGCATGGCTATTTTATGAGAGAATGATTTGAGGTTGTGGAAGAACCGGGTATACATATCCTGGGCGGGCAATGCATAGATCATATCCTGAATCGCCCTTTCATCAGTAGGTTTCACAGGGCGGAAGAAGATAGTGGTATCTTTGTTGTCTGTCCAGTGTGTCTCAAACTCTTTCGGATAGAGAACAGCCGGAATGATCTGATCCTTGTATACATACCCCTGTCTCTTTGCCGCCTCGAGAAGTTCTTCCCTGAATTCAGGGTGTGCAATGTTTATAAGGGCCATGGCCCTTTCTCTGATGGATTTTCCATGGATATATGCAGCGCCGTATTCCGTGACGACATAATGAATATCCCCGCGCGTCACAACCACTCCGCTGCCTGGACTGTGGAAGGGAACGATGCGTGAGGTCTTGCCGTCATCTGTTGTCGAAGGCAGTGTCATAATGGATTTGCCACCCTTTGACATGGCGGACCCGCGGACGAAATCCACCTGACCGCCTATGCCGCTGTAGAAAAGGAAGCCCAGAGAGTCTGAGCAGACCTGGCCCGTAAGATCGACAGTCAATGCGGAATTGATGGATATCATCCTGTCGTTTCTGGAAATGATGTATGGATTGTTTACATAGTGACAGGGATGAAACTCGAACAGGGGATTGTTATCCACGTAATCATACAGACGTTTTGTGCCCATGCAGAAACTGGCTACGATCTTTCCCGGATGCAGGGTCTTCTTCTTGCAGGATATCACTCCGGCCTCGATCATATCGATGAAGCCGTCGGTAAATGTCTCGGTATGGACACCGAGATCGCGCTTATTCATGAGGTAGGGGAACACCGAGTTGGGAATCCTTCCTACACCTGTCTGTATGGTCGACTCGTTTTCAATGAGGTCTGCGATCTGTTCGCCGATGCTCTGTGCAATATCGCCGGGTGTCTTCTGGTGAAATTCTATCAGAGGTATGTCGTTTTCCACAAAGGCATGGATGTCGCTTACATGGAGAAAGCTGTCTCCCAGTGTTCTCGGCATATTGGGGTTGACTTCGGCCACCACATAATCTGCAACCTCAGCCGCGGTCTTTGTGGTGTCGACCGATATGCCCAGACTCACATACCCGTTGTTATCAGGGGGGGATACTGTGATGAGTGCAACATCCAGGGGCATCCGTCCCCTGATCATGAGCAGAGGTATCTCTGAGAGCAGAATAGGGGTATAGTCTGCCCTGCCTTGTGCAATCGCACTTCTTGTACTTGCCCCGATAAAGAGGGCATTGTGGCGGAAATTATCATTGAATTTCTCGGCAATATATGGAGCAGTCCCGATATCGAGGAAATGAATAACCTCGGTGTCGGCCAGGTTGGGGGCTATGTCAATGAGCTTTCTCACCAGAAGCTGGGGTTCCCCGCATGCAGATCCCAGGAAGATGCGGTCTCCCTTTTTTATCTTTGACAGTGCAGTCATTGCATCGGTCAGTCTGCTCTGATAAACCTCCTTCCAGTTTAATATCATATAACTACATTAGATCCTTTCTTTGAGAAGTCAACTGGTAATAAATGGATAATAGCTGCTAGCGTCCCTTTATCTGAACAGCCTGACTCATATTGAGCGAGACTGTCCTTGCCCTTGTATTGCAATAAAGACATAGATATGTCTATAAGGGTTTTATATGGAAAAAGTGACTGTGTTCATGATAACGTTTAATAATTCCAGAACAGTAGAGAAGGCATTGCGTAGTGTGTCTTCCTGGGCCTCAGAGATCATTGTAGTGGATTCCTTCAGCACCGACAATACATACGAGATCGTTAGAAGGTATGCCACGTACTGTGAACAGCGCAAATGGCCCGGATTCAGGGATCAATACAATTACAGCATTTCAAAAGCAAATAATGACTGGGTAATGTTTATCGATGCCGATGAAGAGATATCTTCGGAACTTGCTGCTGAGGTCCTGCATAGGATCGAAGATGACAAGGGGATGTACGACGGATACATTGCCCACAGAAGGAATTTCTACCTGGGCAGGTGGATCATGCACGGGGGCTGGGTGCCTGATTATGAAATCAGGCTGTTCAGAAGATCCAGGGGTGGTTTTGAAGGGGATCTCCATGCAAATGTCAAGGTAATGGGAAGGGTCGGGGAACTTAGACATTTCTACTACCATTATAACTACAAGGATATCGCCGATCAGATCGATACCATCAACCTGTACTCCAAGACCGCGGCAAAGGACATGCAGAACCAGAAAAGACGTTTCTCTTTCTTCGATCTCCTGCTGAGACCGCCATGGAGGTTCATCAAGGAGTATATTTTCAAAAGGGGTTTCCTGGATGGATTCCCGGGATTTGTCATTGCCGTTTCCACGATGTTCTATGTTTTCGTCAAATATGCTAAACTCTGGGAACTTGAAAGAAATATGGAGAAAGGTGACAAAAGTGGATCATAGGGACTATTACACGAATAAAAATGTTCTTATCACAGGCGGTCTGGGCTTTATCGGTTCGAATCTTGCCATTGAACTGGTGGACCTTGGCGCGAATGTGACCATAGTCGACAACATGCTCCCCAGACAGGGAGGGAATCTCTTTAATATCGAACCGGTAAAAGACAGGGTAAGAATAAACTTCAGCGATGTGAGAAATCAGCTCTCCATGAATCATCTGGTAAAAGGCCAGGATATCATTTTTCATCTGGCAGGGCAGGTCAACCATGTCGACTCGATGAGAGATCCTGTGCTGGATCTCGAAATAAACTGCCATGGAACCCTTGTTCTCATGCAGGCACTCAGGCATCATAACAGGGATGCTGTTGTCGTGTATTCGGGGACCCGGGGAGAATACGGTTCAAGTGTCAGCCTGCCGGTGAATGAGGATCACCCCACCAATCCGAAAGGGCTGTATGCTGTGACAAACCTTGCAGCCGAAAAGATGATACTGGTGTACAACCAGATCTACGGCATTCCCGCTGTCTGTCTTCGGATCACCAATACCTATGGACCCAGACATCAGATGATGCATGACGAATACGGGGTGTTCAACTGGTTTATAAAGAAGGCCATGGATGACGATGCACTGCCGGTATTCGGAGACGGGACCATCCTGAGGGATTTTCTCTATATAGATGATCTCGTGCAATGTCTTCTTGCCTGCGCTTCTGTAAAGGATGCTGTCGGAGAAGTATTCAATATAGGTTCAGGTGCCGGTGCATCCTTCAGGGAGATCGCAGAGAAGATTGTAAGCGTAATAGGTAAGGGAAGCTGTACATTTACTGAATTCACGAGGGAACGGGCCGAAGTGGAGCCTGGAGATTACTGGGCCGATATCTCGAAGATAAAGAAGATTACTGCATGGAATCCTGCGATCTCTATGGAAGAGGGCATTGCCAGGACATGCGATTTCTATTCCCGATACAAAGAGCATTACTGGCTCGAGGGTTAGCGGACTGTTGCCGATGAAGATTCCGTTTTATGATTTCTCCAGAGAACAATCCTGTATCGGCGATGATGTACGTTCAGCAATAGACAGAGTGCTGGCATCAGACAGGTTTATCCTGGGCCATGAAGTGGAACGGTTCGAGAAGGAATTCTCCCGGCTGTGCTCATGTCAGTATGCAGTCGGGGTTGCTTCAGGTACCGATGCCCTTTTCCTGGCCCTTAAAGCCATGGGGACAGGCCCCGGCGACGAGGTCATCACCGTGTCTTACAGTTTTGCCGCCACAGCCCTTGCAATACTCTATACAGGAGCAACACCTGTGTTCGTAGATATTGAAGACAACTCCTATCATATGAACCCGGACCTCCTGGAACAGGCCATCACCAAACGTACCAAAGCCATAATCCCTGTGCATCTCTATGGTGCTTGTGCCCCCATGTCCGCCATCAAAGAGATTGCAGAGGCGCACGGGGTCTACGTGCTGGAAGACGCCTGTCAGGCCCACGGGGCCCTGTATAAAGGTTGCCCGGCAGGATCACTCGGGGATGCCGCGGCATTCAGTTTTTATCCCACGAAAAATCTCGGAGCATACGGCGATGCAGGGATGATAACTACAAACGATGCAGCCTTGTATGAGAAGCTCCTCCTGCTGAGAAATTATGGACAGCGCAACAGGTATCATTATGAAATGATAGGATATAACTCCCGTCTGGACGAGATGCAGGCTGCAATATTGCAGACAAAGATTGGCAGCCTTTCTCGATGGATCCAAAAAAGACAGGAGATTGCACTTCAGTACGACTCAGGGATCAGGGATATAGATCTGCAGGGGCTCAGCCTTGAGAAAGGATCCACCCATGTGTACTATCTGTATGTAATCGCAGTGGATGATCGTGACGATCTCATGACGTATCTGTCAGACAGAGGAATTGAAACCCTTATTCACTATCCGGTACCCATACACATGCATAAACCCTTTCAGGATTCAAAAATCATCGGGCAATTGAAAAACACCGAACTGCGGGCATCTCAGATCCTGAGTCTTCCCTTGCATCCTTTTCTTCATGATGATGAGATAGGATGGATCATTGAGAATGTTCAGGGGTATTATGCGTGAGAATATGCATTGCGATAGAGAAATTTAATCCCCAGGTGGGTGGTGCCGAACGATACTGCTGGGACTTGGCACACTTTCTTGCCGGACGAGGTCACGATGTGAAGATAGTCTGCATGTCAGCGCAGGATACATCACATGATTCAATTCATATAATAAGGCTCACCTGCATACGCTTTCCCCAGGCTCTGCGTCATCTGAGTTTTGCCCTGCTTCACCGCAGGATGGCCAGGTCCCTGTCTGATCATATTCATTTCTGTGTCGGCAACACCTGTTTCATGGATGTTTATCAGCCTCATGGGGGGGTCCATGCGGCCTGGTTCGATCGTGACAGCCTGAGATATGACAGTCATATGCTCACTGCTTCCAGGTTCTTCAGACGCATGAGCCTCAAGGACATGATACAGCGAAGTCTTGAATGGTGGACCTTCAGGGTCCAAAGACCTCGTGTGATTGCCATCTCGGACATGGTGGCTCAGGATATCCGGGATCGGTTCGAGTATCCGTCTTCACTCATTACCCTTATCCCGAACGGAATCGATACAAGAAGATTCACTGAACATAACAGTATATATCGAAGCGAAATCAGAGATCGATACGGTCTTAGCGAAGATGATTTTGTTTTTCTCTTTGTGGCGCAGAATTTCACCCTGAAAGGTTTTGATGTGCTGCTTGAGGCCGCCCATAAGCTTGGAAGGGGATCCTGCCGGATCCTGCTGATCGGTCCTGCCGATGCTGCTGTAAGAAGGAAGGCAGCCTTGTACGGGAATAGCCTTGTCATAGGGGGCAGGGCTTCCGACATGGAGAAGATCTATCCTGCGTGTGACTGCCTCGTGCACCCGACATTCTACGATGCATGTTCGCTGGTCGTGCTCGAATCTCTGGCCTGCGGGCTGCCTGTCATCACCACCTCAGTAAACGGAGCCAGTATGTATCTGAATGAACGAACAGGCATTGTGATCCCTCCGGGAGATTCTGAGAGACTTGAAGAGGCAATGCTGGCCATGATGGGGCGAAAAAGAACGTCTGCAGAGATGACCTTCAAGAATCATGATGAAGTCTTTTCAGATGTGGAAGATGTGTTGATACAGGAAGAAGTACGCAGAAGCACGGGCAAAGGAGGTCAATGATTCAATGGCATCGTATAAGAGATATATTCAGCGGTTTTATTATAATATTTTCAGGAGGAGGCTCAACGGGCTGTACCGCTCAGTGATCAGGGTCTTTGTCAATCTGAGAAACTCTCTTGTGTTCAGGTCCTACGGCAGGCGGGTCCACTGGGACCCGGGCGTTATCTTCGAATCCCCCTACAACATCTCCGTGGGAGACCGGTGCAGAATCAAAAAAGGGGTCGAGATGTACGCTGATCCCTGGGTGGAAGACAAGGACAAGGTGACCCTTGTCATAGGAAACAACGTATCCATCAACTCCGGGACCTTTATCAACGCGCACAACTATGTGGAGATCGGAGAGGGGACCCTGATCGGCAAGAACGTGATCATTGCGGACACCAAGCACAATGTCTCTGATCCGGATAAGACCATCCGGGACAACCCGGTGACCCTGGAAGATCCCATCATCATCGGTAAAGGCTGCGGAATCGCGTTCAATGCCATGATCTTTCCCGGTATTACCCTGGGAGAGCATGCAGGCGTCAGTGCAAATTCGGTTGTGACAAGGGATGTGCCTCCGTATACCATCGTGGGAGGGATACCGGCCAGGATTATCCGCCGGTACGATTTCGAGAAGAAGAAATGGATCAAGTATAACGATGAAGGGAGGCCCGAAGAATGAGATATCCGCTCACCTATATCCGCTCGCTGATTCTCGCCGTGCGCTGCCATTCGTTCGGCAGGGGAAACGAGATAGGCCCCTCGGTCCACATCATTCACCCTCAATATGTATCAATCGGTTCAAAGGTCGTTGTTCACAAGGACACCCTCATCCATGTAGCACCAAAGGACAGGAAGACCAAGACTGCGGTGATAACCATAGGTGACGGTGTCCATCTGAGCTTCAGGACCTGGATAGCCGGCAGGGTGGGCATTACGATAGAGGACCATGTGGGTTTTGCCCCTGGTGTTGTCGTGCAGGACTATATTCACGGATATGACGATCCCGATGTGCCCATCAAATACCAGCCACTCACCGGGGAGGCACCCATTCGCATATGCACAGGGACTGTTCTGGGGGCAAACGTGATCGTGCTGCCGGGTGTCACCATAGGCAGACAGTGCATGATCGGGGGAAACGCAGTGGTTGCAGGTGATATCCCCGATCACAGCATTGCCGTGGGGAATCCCGCACGGGTGGTTAAACGCTACGACGCAAAGACCTCTGCATGGGTGAGGGCATAATGTCGAAGGTCCTGGTGCTCATACAGGGCAGAGAGGTTGCTGCAAGCAGGTACAGGATTCTGCAGTACATACCCTATCTGGAAGAGCATGGACTCGAGTGCGAAGTGATGGATTTCCCGGATTCGTTCGGGCAATACATGTTTCTAGCCAGGATCCTGCCTTCTTTTGACTGTGTGTTCGTGCAGCGCAAGCGTTTTCATTTCCCGTTCCTGAGACTGTTCAGGCAAAGGGCAAGAAAGGTGGTGTACGATCTGGACGATGCGGTCATGTTCAAGAATACCCTGGCGGATTCTCCCCATTCAAAGACAAGGCAGCGCAGATTCGCCAATATGGTCAGGCTCTGTGATCGTGTGATTGCAGGCAATTCGTTCCTGAAGGAGAAGGCCAGTGCGTACAATCCCTGTGTTGAAGTGATCCCCTCGTCCATCCCCAGCGAGAAATACCGACTCAGGGACTATTCTGGAAACAGCGATATGGTGACCATAGGATGGATAGGAGATCATGGCAGTATCCATTATCTTTTACGGATAAAAGGCGTTCTTGAATCGATAGGAAGGAAATATCGGGGTAGAGTAAAACTCAGGATCATCTGCGACACTTTTTTCGACCTCGAACATCTCCCGGTGGAAAAGCTTCAGTGGAGCGAGGCAGGTGAGGTGAGCGATCTGCAGGGGATCGATATCGGGGTCATGCCGCTTACGGACGACCCCTGGTCATGGGGGAAATGCGGTCTGAAGATCCTCCAGTATTTCGGCGTCGGCGTGCCTGCTGTCTGTACGCCTGTGGGGGTGAACAGGGACGTGGTTACACAGGGCGTCACCGGATACTGGGCCATGACAGAGCAGGAATGGGTCGACAAGCTCTCGCTGCTCATTGAGGATGCCGGTTCGCGCAAGGCCATGGGGCTTAATGGCAGGCAGGTGCTGGATGAGGGTTATACACGCGAAGTGAACGCTCCCAGAATACTTGATATAATCAGGTGTAAGAGCGTATCACGGACCGGGGAGAGACTCGAATGGCAGGGATAAGGCCTGCAGGGACAGTGTGCTCATGGTATGGGGGAAACCCTTTATCCCCGATACATTATGGAGTATACTCCATAACAGGGATTCGCCACGGCAGAATATGAAACAAAACGAATGCACGGGAATGAAGATCAGTGTTGTGATACCGGTTTACAACGGTGGCAGGTTTGTTGCCGATGCCGTAGAATCGGTGCTGGAACAGACCTATGACAACTACGAGATCATTGTGGTCAACGATGGTTCCACAGATGACACCGAAGAGATTCTCAAGCCGTATATGGACAGGATCGTATATATAAAGACCGCAAACTCCGGGGTATCGTCCGCCAGGAATACCGGTATCATGAATGCCAGGGGCGCATATGTCGCATTCCTTGATCAGGATGACGTATTCCATCCGGAGAGGCTGAAGGTGACAGTGGAATATCTCGACGCACATCCTGAGGCAGCCATGGTATATACATCTGCCCAGAGGATGTTCATGGACGGGACTCTCCTGCCCGGCAAGGACCTCCCAGGGTATTCAGGCGACATTTTCGTGCGGTTGTTTGAAAAGTGTTTCATTGCGCCGTCAATGGCTGTATGCAGGAGGGATGTCCTTGCCGATGTCGGGATGTTCTCGACGGAACTGTCTTCCGAAGGGGAGGACTACAACCTGTTTCTCGGCATATCTTCCAGGTATCATGTTGGTTATGTCCCCCAGAGGCTCCTGACCTACAGGCTGCATCCTGACAACACCTCCAAGAGTAAAGAAGAGATAGCCCCTTTCAGGTATGAACAGATACTGGGGGCGTATGCCGATCATCTGCGCAAGAATTATCGCATGGGGCGGTGGGTATACCGGAAAAGGATGTCAAAGGTGTACAGGGAAAAGGCAAAGGTTTTTTTAGGCCAGGGAAACAGGATCGATGCGCTCGCATCTCTGAAGAGATCGATCTGGATGTTTCCTTTCCGGTTCGATGTCTTCATGAAATTTATAAAGGAGAGCACCAAGAGGCGAAGAGACCGGGGCATTTCCTGAGTACCGCCGATTCCCTGATCCAATTGAAAATATCTTCTTATGATGTCGTCCGGTTTTGCGAGGCCATTTTCTGAGATCATGATTCATTGTGCTTTGATGTGAACTTTAGAGCCTGCCGGAATTGCATGCCGAGGACACATGCGGTCAATCGTTTGATTCAAGGGCAGTTCATGACCCTTCCGGAAAAGGATGCCAGGCTCTCTATGTCTTCAAACAGTTCACGATGAGATTGTTGCCCCCGTTCAGGATGACATCAGCGTTGATCTCGTCGATAAGGTATTTCCTTCGCTGCCTGCTAGGCCACAGTCTTGTGTACATCCAAATGAGCAGGATGAATGGATAGAGAAAAACCTGCTTTGTCTTGGTTTTTTCCTTCTCGACTGAGGTGATCCGAAGACCGTTGCTCTCCATCATGAATTTGAGAACAGGGTAGGTTATCAAAGAGTTGTGTAGGAATGAACTGTCTCTGCGGTAGAGGGTTATGTAGGCCTCTGCCGTGACAGGTTTACTGAATGATCCTGAGAAGAGAAATTTCAGTCTGCGTTCAATATTCAGGTAGTTGGGTGTTGTTATAACGAGCCTTCCGCCGGGTTTGAGAATCCTCGATATCTCGCGTATCGCATTGTAGGGATTCTCTGTGTGCTCGATCCCTTCAACGCATACCACATAGTCGAACGAGGCGTCTTCAAAGGGGAGCCGGCTGTTCATGTTGCATTCGATTGCCTGTATACCCGGTACATTCATATACTCTGGGTGAATGTCGCCGGCAGTAACCCGGTACCCCATCTCATCAAGGGCCTTTGATATTCCTCCGGGTCCACAGGGGAGATCGAGCACGGCTCCGGGGGTAAAGGTCCTGAAATGATTCAGGACCTTTTCATGAACTCCGGTATTTGCAAGCTGTACTGGTTCCATTACTGGCTGCTCCGTGCTGCGAAGAAAAGTATTTGATTTTAACAGCACCGATTCTATCGGATCAGAGCAGGGATATCAATGAATAATGGAAAGACTGCGGAGAAAATAGGACCCCTTCAGGCGAGCAATATGTTCCTCGATATTTTCCGAAGATATCAGCCTGCCGAAATTGTCAATATCCAGGGAAGTGCATTTCCCGGTAAAGATCCTTTCAAGGACCAGATCGCCAACGATTTTTCTTGCATGAAGGATCTCGTAGTAATTGTAACTGTTTTCTGTCACCTGGTTGAACCCGGAGAAATCCCAGACCGGGATCCCCGTACCAACTATGCTGCGCAGCCAGTCGCAGTATTCATGGATGTCATAACTCTCCATCATGAGATAGTGGCAGGGGTTGATTACATAGATGACATCGATGTCGTGTGATCGAAGTAAATCCACCATTTGATTGAATGCTGCCAGATTGCCCGGTTTCACCTTGCCCCATGTTGTATTGGGCCCTGTAATCATGGTCTTTACGTACGCTTCGTGATCCTTGGCGATCAGCTCGTCGTAATAGGGAAACATAACCTGTCCTGTTGACGTATCGAACAGGTAGGTAATCTTCTTGTCGTCTCGATTGAGTTTGATGACCCGGCTGAGGGTATTGGGCTGGAACATGAAGAATTTCAGGTAGAACAGGAAAGGATGCTCGCCTGATACGAGGTAGTGTTCCTTGCGAAGAAGATCAAAGGGGTCGGTCGTCCCTGCGAGAAACATGGCGTCAAAGTCAAGCCCGACGATCATCTGCCGTATCTCCTGCGATTGAACAAGCCACTGTGCCTTGCCGAGGATCTCTTTAATTCCGGCCCCCGATGCTGTAAGATTGTAGTAATCGAATCCGCTTAACTTCTTCGCCGTTTTCACATCATACGCGGCAACCCTGGAGGATCCGAGGATAAATGCATCGTGGCCATGGTCGCCTCGAAGGTGTTCGATCTTGAGATACCTGTTGTTCGGCTCGAAATTCTTTTTGTTGAAGTCGGACAGGCCGAATACCCTGTAGGGGTCCAGTGCGATGGTCAAGGCGACATGCACGGATATGCCCGCAAGGAGTATGGCAATGATAATGATGAGATATCTCTTATGCATGGGATCAGAACTGGTAGTACAGGAACTCGCTAGCGCGAGCGCTGTACAGGATAGCGAACAGACCTATGATGCCGGTGATCCCCGCCCAGATCACGCCTGGCTGCCATTGAATATCCAGCCATCTGTACCGGCTGCCTTCTATCTTTCCCCGGTAGATATTTATTGCAGGTTCGATCTTTCTCATAATCTGATACATGTTCGGCAGGAGCCACACAACGGCTGCGAGGATTGCCAGCATCCTCCATCCGCGCAAAAGGAAGGGAAGTGCGGACGATGCAGGCAGGTACAAACCGTTCAGTCCTGCCATTGATTTCAGCACGATGGCCGCAGAAGCCAGGGTGTCCGCACGGAAGATCACGATACTGACGACCCAGGCAATAAAGGTGAGTGTCCCTGCCATAAGGGTGCCCCACCAGGTGGTCTTCGAAAGATCGTGGCCGAGCATGATCCGCATGCGGCGCCAGGAATTGTTCACGAACAGATAGGTCCCTTGCACCGCACCCCAGATTATATAGGTCCATCCCGCACCATGCCATATGCCGCCTAAGATCATGGTGATCATCAGGTTGACATACCTGCGTACAGTGCCCTTCCTGTTACCGCCAAGAGGGATATAGACATATTCGGTAAGAAACCTTGAAAGGGTTATGTGCCAGCGTCGCCATAGGTCGATGATGCTCGTTGCCTTCAGCGGTGAATAGAAATTGACCGGCAGCCTGATCCCGAACATCTGGGCCAGTCCGATGGCCATGTCGGAATACCCCGAGAAGTCGAAGTATAGCTGGAAGGTATAGGCAACGGCCCCCAGCCACGCCTCGAAAGCGGTGCAGCCTGATCCCCCGGCAGCGGCATGGAACACGGGCGCAGCATACACGGCGATGCCGTCTGCCAGGATGGTCTTTTTGCACAACCCGACAAGAAAGAGCGTCACGCCGACAGCCATCATCCTGTGGGAAAAGGAGAAGATCTCTTTTCGCGAGAATTGCGGCAGCATCTCCTTGTGATGAACGATAGGCCCGGCAATGAGCTGGGGAAAGAAGCTGACAAAAAGACAGTAGTGCAGAAAACTGCTTTCCCTTGTCTCTCCCCGGTGAGCATCGACAAGGTAGGAGATCTGCTGAAAGGAGAAGAAAGAGATGGCCAGCGGCAGGATAATGGTCTCCAGATGATAACTGGTAAGGTTCCATGCATTGAGGTTGGTAACGAAGAAATTGGCATACTTGAAATATCCCAGCAGGCCGAGATTGACGCCGATACCGAATGCCAGGAGCGTCTTTGAACGAACCCTGCTTATCGCAAGGCCGCAGGAATAATTGAAGATGATCGAGCCAAGAAGCAGCAACAGATAGACGGGATTCCACCATGCGTAAAAAAAGAATGAAGCGGTAACCAGCCAGCTGATCGCAATCCGATTGTGTCCTCGTCCCCCGATCAGATAAAAACCTGTAAGCGTGACCGGAAGAAATACAAACATGAAAAGATAAGAATTAAAGAGCAATGATGATTAACCCCCCGGAAATATGCAATGACATTGTTGGTCGAATCAGTCAGCCTAGGTAGAGTGAACGTCAGGGCACTTCATGGTCTGCCATATCTTAATGCCCATCTCGCGATGCTCGTTCAGGACCTGTTTGAGCATGTACGGTTCTGTGTTGGGGTTGACGAGGATGGCCCTCAATACGACGATCTTTCTTGGTGCATACTGTGTGGACTCAAGCCTGGTTCTGGAAACAAAGGACATATCGTGATCCCTGATGGTCTTGTGCAGATCGATGTTGATCGTGTTGATGATCCTGTTGATCGAGGTTATCTTTTCTGAATTCTCTTTGGGGTTCTTCATCAGTTCATCGAGCTGTGAGCTCAATTCCTCAGGGATGAAACGGTAGTTGATAATGAAAAGCTCCGGTTCGTTCAACAATTCAAAAAGAGGGTCTTTCTTGATCATGTCCGCGAAGATGTTCTGCAGGTCTCTGGCATGATCAAAGATCAGTCTGTAGCCGTTCTTCCCGATGATCTTGAGCGCTGCCCAGGGCTTGAGGCAGGCAAACGAGCGGGAACCTTCAATGGTGAATCTTCCCTGGTCTACCGAACCCTCACGGATAATATAGTTTGAAGTATGATAGAGAAGTTTGGATTCCTGAACATCCTTGAACAGGCATATCCCCATGCAGTTCGGCGCATAAAGGAGTTTATGCGCATCGATGCTGACCGTATCCGCCTTCTCTATTCCTCTCATCAATTCTTTGCCGGAATCCATGATCAATGCCCCGCCTCCCCATGCGGCGTCTACATGAAAATGTGTGTTCAGGTCTTTTGCAATATCTGCAAGCTGCTCGAGGTCGTCAACATTTCCGGTTTCCGTGGTACCTGCGATACCGGTGATGGCAACGAACTTTGTGGGTCTGCCCACTGCCAGATCTTCCTTTTTTGTCTTTTCAACAATCTGAAGAAGTCTCGGGATATCGATCTTGTTGGTGCAGGGGTGTACCGGAACATAGACAACCCCATCTTCCCCTATGCCGAGTATTGTGCCTGCCTTGCATATGGAATAGTGCCCCCGTCTCGATACAAGCGTCAGTGCCTGGCGGTATCCGTAATGATCCAGTGCCTTTGCGAGGCCTTCTTTCCTGACCCCCTTGAAAGATCTTCCGTCAGGAGGGAATGCCTTTGTCATTGCAAGTGTCAATGCAGTTATATTTGCCAGTGTTCCGTCCGAGGTTATGTTTCCCAGTGCAACACGCGGATTCTGCACATTTTTCTTGTAGAAGTCATGGGTGTTATTATAAATCAGATGGTGTATCCAGCAGAGAAACTCTCTTTCCACGAATGAAGATGCCTTGGCGCTCTCTATCTTGACCTGATTCTGATTGAGGCTCACAGAGATCATCTCCAAAAGAATCATGAAATACGGGATGGCACTCGTCATATGGCCTATATAATACGGGTTTGCAACCTTGACGGAGTGTTTGACAACATTGTTCTTGATCTCACCCAGAACATCTTTTACAAGCTGTGGATTCCTGGGCATTTCTATGTTGTTGAATATCTCGGCAAGGCCTTCCATGGATATGGAAGAATGGATGCCGCCTTTTTCCTTGAAGAAGTCGTGTATCAGATCAAGGAGATGAACGCCGAATTCCACGAATTTGTCTGATGAGTCGGGCATGATGAACAGCTTCTTCATGTATTCGGTTGTGCTTTCGATCTTCTTGCATCGAGTCTTGGTGCCTAATCTAAGTGACTCCATCATCAAGCCCTTTCTTTTCTTTCTGAAGATTATCGTATATAGCATATTTGACTGTGTTCAAAAAAGGAGAAAATAGCTAAATCCATGGCTGAGCCGACACTCTATATAGTACCGACACCTATCGGCAATCTTAGAGACATAACTTTACGTGCTCTCGATGTCCTGCAGCAGGTGGATCTGATAGCATGCGAGGATACCAGACATACACTGAAATTGTTGAGTCACTTTGGAATAAGCAAGCCACTTGTATCCTATGAGAAATTCAGCGAGGTCAGAAAGAGCGCCTATCTTGTAGAGCAGCTGGAGTCTGGCAAGAGCATTGCTCTTGTCAGTGACGCGGGTACACCCATGGTCAGTGATCCCGGTTGCGTAATGATAGCAAAGGTGAGGGATAAAGGGATTCGGATAGAGGCCCTTCCAGGGCCTTCAGCAATAATTGCCGCACAGTCTGCATCTGGATTTGACGGTCCATTCCGTTTCATCGGCTTTTTTCCGAGAAATAAAGGAAGTATTAACAGGGAATTGTTAAGGATCAAGGTTTCACAGGACAATACTATATTTTTCGAGTCTCCCCGCAGGATTAGTGAAACTCTGACATCAATCAATGAAGTTCTGGCAGACAGGTTGATATGCCTGGCACGAGAGATATCCAAGATACATGAGGAGTATATGGTAGGTTACGCTCTTGATGTTCATGAGAGGCTCCAGCCTCTCGAATCCATTGGAGAGATAACAGTAATAATAAAAGGAACAGATCAATGTGACGATGTTGATGAGGCGTTGCTGGTGATGCGGGCCAGAGAACTTCTCGATTCGGGATGTTCGAAAAAGGACATCCTGCATGTCCTTTCACAGGAGACAGGGTGCAAAAGGAATGATATTTATGAAATGCTTATCAATATGGATTAAAGTATATCCGGAATATTCCGATAACTGTATTGTAGAACTCCGAAAAGGGGATAATGATGAAGATTAATGCGGAAACTTCCAGTGTAATTAATATGGTGAACAGGGATAGTGGGTATCAGAAAAAGAGCCAGGACTCCAGGGAAGAGCAGCAGAAGGTCGCAGACATCATATCTGTGGAGAATGTTGCTGCTTCTCGTTCCAATGTGGACAGTGTCGAAGAAGCCAAGGCCCTGCTTGACGATGTTTTGAAGAATATCGATAATAGTTCTGGAGATATTCACAATCTTAATCAGTCCAGGATTTCAAGGCTTATCAGCTAGCGTTTCCCTGCCACGGTTGTTGTTCGGGAATCCTTCGTTCTGAGAGATATCCGTTTACTGCCTTTGCCCTGACCCTTGCGAATGATGATCGGGTGAACCCGGTCATCCCGCACAAATGGAAGCAGCCAGCATTAACATCTTGTATTGGTGTGATTGATATGCTTCCTTGATAATATAATCTGATGGTGCCATCAGGGGGGTTGTTGTAACAGCCTTTATGGATGTCCGGCTATTTTTCGACTGATTCAGTTTCATCCGCCTGTCCCAGATGTCTGATTCTTCTTAAGTCTCTGGTCTGTCTC
>OMKS01002084.1_pt1 | contig 17105 bp, 9 predicted proteins | sample 1674721 | NCBI WGS metagenome assembly OMKS01 (sample SAMN06264996, study PRJEB25208) | sediment metagenome | isolation source: hot spring sediment | place: USA: California | collected 2014-09-02
CGGTGGGGGAAGTGAGATTGCCGCGCCCCGACAAGTCGGGGTTCGCAATGACAACCCCTTTCTGTCGTTGCGAGGCATGACAGTGCCGAAGCAATCTCGCGGTGGGGGAAGTGAGATTGCCGCGCCCCGACAAGTCGGGGTTCGCAATGACAACCCCTTTCTGTCGTTGCGAGGCACGACAGTGCCGAAGCAATCTCGCGGTGGGGGAAGTGAGATTGCCGCGCTTCGCTCGCAATGACAGGAGGAAGGGCTCGCAATGGCAAGGAGTAGAGGGGGTTCGCAATGACACGGGAGTTTACTGCCCCTGTTAAAAATACCGGCAAAACAGGGTATAATAGCTGAAGGCGAAGCCAAAAAGTAGAAAAGGGGACTTCCGGAGAGATGAAAGAAAACAATAAACCGGTGCAGGGATATGTGGCGTCTATTCCCTTCGACCGGCGGTTATACCGCCAGGACATCGAGGGGAGCATCGCCCACGCCCGGATGCTGGCGAAGCAGGGGATAATAGCCGGGAGCGAGGCGGAGACGATAGTCAAGGGACTCAACTCTATTCGAAAGGAAATCGAGCGGGGGAAGTTTCAATTCAAGACGGAGCTGGAGGATATACATATGAACATCGAGGCGGGGCTGTTCGACAAGATAGGCGACGTGGCGGGCAAGCTCCATACCGCCCGCTCCAGGAATGACCAGGTAGCCCTAGACCTGCGCCTGTTCGCCAGGGAGGAAAGCTTGAAGACCAGCGATAAGATAAAGGCTCTGCAGGCGGCGCTGGTGGAGCTAGCCGAGGCGAACAAGGATGTCATCGTGCCCGGCTATACCCACCTGCAGCAGGCCCAGCCGGTCCTGCTGGCCCACCACCTGCTGGCTTATTTCGAGATGTTGCAGCGGGACAGGGAAAGGTTTCAGGACTGCCTGGGACGCACGGACATCCTGCCCCTGGGCAGCGGCGCCTTAGCCGGCGTGCCTTATCCCATAGACCGGGAATTCGTGGCGCGTCAACTGGGCTTCAGCAAGGTGAGCGAGAACAGCCTGGACGCCGTTTCCGATAGGGACTTCGTCATAGAATACCAGGCGGCGGCGGCCATCACCATGATGCATCTTTCCCGGCTGGCCGAGGAGCTTATCCTGTGGTCATCGAGCGAGTTCGGCTTTATAGAGATTGGCGAAGCCTTTACTACGGGCAGCAGCATAATGCCCCAGAAGAAAAATCCAGATGTGGCCGAGCTGGCCAGGGGGAAGACCGGCCGGGTATACGGCAACCTCGTGGGCATCCTGACCACCATGAAGTCCCTGCCTCTAGCCTATAACCGGGACATGCAGGAGGACAAGGAGGGGCTGTTCGACACCGTGGACACGCTGCACACCAGCCTGGAAGTGTTCGCCGGGATGGTGAATACGGTCAGGGTAAACACCGGGCGTATTGCCCAGGCTATGAAGACGGACTACATACTGGCTACCGACCTGGCCGATTACCTGGTAAAGAAAGGCCTGCCGTTCCGGGAAGCCCACGGAGTGGTGGCCAGGCTCAGTAAATATGCCATGAGCAAGGGCAAAAACTTCCGGGAGCTCGGCTTGAGGGAATACCGCAAGTTTTCCCCCCTCTTCGCCAACGATGTCTATGATATAACCCCGGAATCATCGGTAGCCGCCCGGAACGTGGCCGGCGGCACCTCTCCCCGGCAGGTGGGGAAGGAGCTCAAGAGAGCCAGGAAGCTGATCAAGGAATGATTAAGCTGGCGCCGTCGATTCTTTCCGCTGATTTTGCCCGCCTCGGCGAGCAGATTGACGAGGTCACCAGGGCCGGAGCCGATTATATCCACGTAGATGTTATGGACGGGCATTTCGTGCCCAATATTACCATCGGTGCTCCCGTGGTGGCTGCAATTCGACATGTGACCAGCCTACCCCTGGATGTCCACCTGATGATAGAGCACCCGGAGAGGCATATCGCCGACTTTGTCAAGGCGGGCGCCGATATTATCACCGTGCACGTGGAAGCCTCGCCCCATCTCCATAGCATTATCCGGTTTATAAAGGAACAGGGAGCCCGGGCCGGGGTATCCATAAATCCACCTACTCCTCTGAGCACGGTAGAGGAATTTCTCCCCCACGTGGACCTGGTCCTCGTTATGAGCGTCAACCCGGGCTTCGGCGGGCAGTCTTTTATCCCGGAGACATTGCCCAGGATAGCGCATATACGCAAGGCTCTCGATGATAGGGGACTGAGTGCCGAGCTGGAGGTGGACGGGGGAATTAATGCCGATAATGCCCCGGACATAGTTAAAGCCGGCGCCGATGTCCTGGTGGCGGGAAACAGCATATTCAAGGCCAGGGATGGGATAAGAGGGGCGATAGAGAGGTTGAGGGAAGCGGTGGCATAGAAATTTTAAATATCAAAGATAAAAATCAAAATTACAGGTTAAAATGTAAAATTTTTGGCAACTCCCTCCTCTGTCGTTGCGAGGCACGACAGTGCCGAAGCAATCTCGGTGGGGAGGCGATGAGATTGCCGCGCTTCGCTCGCAATGACAGTGAGGAGAAGGGGCTCGCAATGACAATAAAGGTAGAGAGGTGCTCGGAATGACACTCCCTTTTCAATCGTGAAGGAAAGGATTCCTTCAGGCCTCGAAGGGAAAAGGCAAAATGAAAAAGTTGCACAAGTTCAAATGACAAAGCCCAACTGACAATTGAAATCCAAATGCTTAAATGTCAGAACTACTCTGTTTTGTGCTTGGGACTTTGAGCTTGATTTGACATTTGAGCCTTGGTATTTGGGATTTAGCCGCAGAGATTCTTCGCTTCGCTCAGAATGACAATGTGGGGGGCTTAGAATGACAGGAGGAAGGGCTCGCAATGGCAAGGAGTAGAGGGGGTTCGCAATGACAACCCCTTTCTGTCGTTGCGAGGCACGACAGTGCCGAAGCAATCTCGGTGGGGAGGCGATGAGATTGCCGCGCTTCGCTCGCAATGACAGGAGGAAGGGCTCGCAATGACAGTGAGGAGAAGGGGCTCGCAATGACAATAAAGGTAGAGAGGTGCTCGGAATGACAGGAGGGAAGGCATAAGGCTTTTGCAAATGCACTAGCGGGCGGCTTTGTACTGGGTGCGGAGGCACCTGGTGCAGATGTTGACTTTTCTTTTCCTTCCTTCTACCATAATCGTAGTTCGCTGAATATTAGGTAGCCAGCGACGCAGGGTATGTTGCTTGGAGTGGCTTACATTATGCCCGGTTTGAGCTTTTTTACCGCAAATTTCACACTTCATAAAATCTTCTCTATCCTGTTAAACGCCCGATTAATTTAAAATTCCGTCAATGATAACACAATTAACAGCGGGGGGGAAGGGGTGGAATGAAAGCTGATTTGGCCGATGGGCAAACCCTGAAGGGAATGTTTGCCTCAGGCACCGTTTGGCTGGAAAAAAGCGCCCCCGACATCAATGCTATAAACGTTTTTCCCGTCCCCGATGGTGATACCGGGACCAATATGGTGCTCACCATGAAATTTGCCCTGGAGGAGGCAAAACTTAATTCGGATACCCATGTCTCCCCGGTAGCCAAATCGCTGGCTCATGGGGCTGTAATGGGAGCACGTGGCAATTCCGGAGTTATCTTATCTCAATTCTTCAGGGGTCTGGCAAAAGGACTGGGGGACAAGCCCAATTTCGACGGCGGGGACTTTGCCCGGGCACTGGCCGAAGCATCACAAACTGCCTACAAGGGGATTGTCAATCCCGTTGAGGGAACTATCCTGACGGTACTTAAAGACGCGTCTAAAGCAGCTCAAGAAGCAGTAAAAGCCGATGATGCCCTGGTCCCGGTACTGGAAGCAGCGGTAAAAGCGGCTGAGGACTCCGTGGCCCGGACGCCCAACTTGCTGCCGGAATTAAGAGAGGCTGGAGTGGTGGATGCCGGCGGACAAGGCTTGTACGTTTTGCTGGACGGCGCCCTGCAATTCCTCAGGGGAGAGTCAAATAAGATGCAATACCGAAAGCCCCGCCTGGTTGTTGCCGAGGCAGCACTGGCTCCCAGGGCAGCGCACATGCCTACCCGGCTGGAAACGCCTTACGGATATTGCACCAATTTTGTCCTGGAGGGACAGTACCTCGATTTAAGCAAAATCGAAAAAGACCTCAAAAGGAAGGGGCAGTCTTTGATAGTTAGCGGCGACGATACCCTGGTCAGAGTCCATATCCACAGCTTCGAGCCCGGTGAAATCCTGAAATATGCCACAAGATTAGGCAAGCTGCACGAGATAACCGTTAATAACATGGATGACCAGTATGCAGAATTCATCAAGATGCAGAGGGAAAGAATGCCTTCAGTCGACATCGCTATGGTAACGGTGGCCACCGGAGACGGCTTTTTCGAGCTGCTTAATAGCCTGGGTAACATAATCATTATCCCCGGCGGTCAAACAATGAATCCCAGCGTTCGCGAGCTCTTACAAGCTGTGGAATCGGCACCCTCTAACAACATTATTCTACTGCCCAACAACAAGAATATCGTGTCCGCCGCCTCTCAAATACATTCCCTGACTTCCAAAAAGGTGAAGGTGCTCCCCACCAGGAATATCCCCCAGGGCATAGCGGCACTTCTTGCTTTCGATTATGAAAAGAACCCGGAGAAAAATGCCCGGGTCATGGAGGAGGCAGCGAGTAAGGTCAGGACTATAGAGATTACCAGGGCAGTGCGCAGGACCCGCGTTAACGACCTGGAGATAGAAAAGGGACAATTCATTGCTATTCTGGACGATGAAGATTTGATAGCCGGGGCTGATAAAGAAGAGAGTGTTATCCTCGAAGCTCTGGGCAAAGCAGGAGTTAAAGAGGAAGGGATAATCACCGTTTATTACGGTGTCGAAATCAAGGATGCTGAAGCGCAAGAGATAGCCCGGGAAATCCGCGACCGTTACCGCACCGAGGTCGAGGTAGTCTATGGCGGCCAGCCACATTATAATTATATTATTTCCCTGGAATAGTGTTTGCGGCAAAGCTAAAAGTAAGTGGGATTAATCTATAAAGAGTCATTGCGAGGAGCGACAGTGCCGAAGCAATCTCGGTGGAGCAAGAGATTGCCACGCTTCAATCGTGAAGGAAAGGATTCCTTCACACCTCAGCGGGATTGCCGCGTCCCGATTGCATCGGTGCTCGCAATGACAAAAGGCATTGTATTCGGTGAATCAAGCACCTCCCTCCCGCGAGGTGAGGGAGAATTATGAGGGGAAAATGGTCAAGATTGTAACCGATAGTTGTTCGGACATTACCCCGCAGTTAGCCCGGCAACTGGGGATTACCGTGATGCCGTTGTATGTTAATTTTGGGAATGAGACCTACTGGGATAATGTCGACCTGGGTACGGAGGAGTTTTATCGTAAGCTGGAAACAAGCAAGGTCCACCCCACCACCTCAACCGCCACCCCGTCCGATTTTGCCGAGCTTTTCACTAAATTAGCGGAGGAAACAGACGAAATTCTGACTATAACCCTTTCCGAAAAGTTCAGCGCCACCTATGCGGCAGCGCTTCAGAGCAAGACGATGGTCGGCAAGAACTGCCGCATTGAAGTCATCGACTCCAAGGCGGGCGCAGGCGCACAGATGCTCCTGGTCATCTCAGCAGCTAAGATGGCCCGGGCAAGGGCTAATTTGGACCAGATTGCCGACTGGGTCAGGAGGGCGATTCCCAGAGTGCATGTTCGCGTGAGTTTCGATACATTGGAATACTTGAGAAGAGGCGGGCGTATCGGTAAGGCACAGGCCTTTTTAGGCGGCCTGCTAAAAGTAAATCCTGTCCTGGGAATAAAAGACGGTGCGGCATTTCCTATCGCCCGCTGCCGCAACCGAGCACAAGCCATGGACTTCCTGGTAAATTTTGCCAGGGGGTTCAGCGAGGTAGAAGCCATGGCTGTCGAGGATGCTACTACTCCCGCTGATTTAGAGACATTGACCGAGCGGCTCAAGGATATCGTCCCTCCGGAGCGACTCTATCGTTCTAAGGTCAGCCCGGTGGTAGGAACTCATGTCGGTCCTCATGTCCTGCTTGTTGCCGTCCTTGAAGCAGAATAAAAAGTGACAGAGATTGAGCTATTACGAAACGTCCTTGAACTGGAATGCCGGAAAGGTTACACCGATAAGGCAGTAATCGGCGGTCTGGATAAATATCTACACAAACAGGCAGAGCGAATCAGGCACAGCGTCAGTAACCCGCAGCTCTTAAAGGACTTCGGTAAACTTGACCTGGCCAATGCCAATTATGCCTCTTACAGCCCGGATGAGCGCAAGAGATGGATAGCAAACGTCCTCGGCTGGTTGGACAAGCTGGAAAAGCCAGTTGAAAGCTGTCAGATGTCAGCCATCAGCCGTCAGAAGGCGGCGACTGCGCCCAGCCAGAGGCGGACCGAAGGGCTGGACTCGCCCATAACTATTATCAAAGGCATCACGCCCGGCGTAGCCAGCAAATTTGCCAGGCTCAATGTCGGGTCGGTGCGGGACTTGCTTTATTTCTTCCCCAGGCGCTATGTGGATTACAGCCGTAGAAAACTCATTTCCGAACTCATAGAAGGTGAAGAGCAAACCATAATAGGCACAATCTGGCAGGCCAGGGTAGCTACTCTGGGTAACCGGCGCGGCACAGAGGCAATTGTCGGCGACGAGACGGGAAACATCAGGGTGGTCTGGTTTAATCAACCTTACCTGGCAAAAAGCTTCCGTACCAATGCCAGGGTGGTAATTAGCGGTACAGTCGGCCTGTTCAAAGGACAAAAAGTATTCGAGTCCCCGGAATGGGAATTGCTTAAAGATAAAGACCTGATCCACACCGGGCGACTTGTCCCCATCTATCCCCTTACTCAAGGCTTATATCCCAGACAGGTAAGGAAATGGACCAAGGAGGCTGTCGATAGCTATGTCTGGCAATTGGATGATTTCCTGCCTTCAGAGATTAAAGTCCGCTGCCAATTATTAGACCTGGCCACCGCAATCGCCCAAATTCACTACCCCGATGACCAGACAGCGGCAGCAAGGGCAAGAGGGAGGTTATCTTTCGACGAACTATTTCTTCTTCAATTAGGCGTGCTGGCCAGAAAGCGAGACTGGCAGGAAGGTCAACCGGGCCATGCCTTTCATATAGACCGGGAAGTTATCTATAGATTTTTAGATTGCTTGCCTTTCACCTTGACCCGGGCACAGGAGCGAGTGTTGCAGGAAGTTTTAACCGACCTCAAGCAAGCAAAGGCTATGTCACGCCTTCTGCAAGGAGATGTAGGCAGCGGCAAAACCGTGATTGCGACCCTGGCCCTCTTGATAGCTGCTGCCAACGGTTACCAGGGAGCATTAATGGCGCCCACCGAGGTCCTGGCTGAGCAACATTACACCAATATCTGTAGCTATCTGTCCAAGGTCGGTACCAGGGAATCCTGCCCCGAGACAGACGAAGGGACTTTCAGGCGTTACACAGGATTTCTGTCCGGTCCACTTACCATTGCTCTGCTCATCGGAAGCCTCAGCAGTAGTGAAAAGGAAAAGTTACATCATAAAATCCGGCGAGGTGAAGTGGATATCGTTGTCGGCACCCATGCCCTTATTCAAAAGGAGGTGGAGTTCGACAAACTAGGGTTGGCGGTGATAGATGAGCAACACCGCTTTGGCGTGTTACAGCGCTCTGCCCTGCGGCAAAAGGGATTCAACCCTCATGTTCTGGTCATGACCGCCACTCCTATTCCTCGAACCATGGCACTTACGCTCTACGGAGACCTCGACCTTTCGGTTATCGACGAGTTGCCCCCCGGGCGGCAGGTAGTGAAAACAAAATGTCTTGAACCACAGGACAGGGAAAAAGCTTATCTCTTCCTCCACCGCCAGGTCAGCAATGGCCGGCAAGCTTTCATCATCTGCCCCCTGGTCGAGGAATCCGAAGTACTTGAGGCAAAAGCCGCCACAACCGAATACGAGCGACTGTCCAGGGAGGTTTTCCCGAATTTAAAACTAGGACTGCTCCACGGGCAAATGCCCGGCAGTGAGAAAGAGGAGGTGATGCGCCATTTTCGAGCCGGGGAGCTTGATATTCTGGTGTCAACATCGGTAGTGGAGGTGGGCATTGACGTACCCCGGGCCTCGGTCATGATGGTGGAAGGGGCTGAACGCTTTGGCTTATCTCAGCTCCACCAATTCAGGGGACGTGTGGGGCGAGATAAAGAACAGGGCTATTGCCTTCTTATCCCGGAAAAGCTTTCACCGGAATCCAAGGAGCGCCTCCGTCTGATGGAGAAGGTCCATGACGGCTTCGTCCTGGCTGAGAAAGACCTGGAGCTACGGGGTCCCGGGGAGTTCTTCGGCACCCACCAGAGCGGGCTGCCCGACCTCAAGCTGGCCAAGCTTACCGATTTACGCAGCATGGAGTTAGCCCGGCAAGAGGCGATAACCCTCTTCCAGAGCGACCCCGATTTAAAGAAAGCTGCACATCAACCCTTACGGAAGCAATTGAGTCGAGCCTGGGCCAGAGGCGCTGAGTGGAGCTGACTCCTACCTGTTGGGAAGGACGCGGTCCAAGGTTTCGCCCGGGAATCAGTGAGGTTTAGCAAAATCTTTCCAGTTTAGCTACAATATGGAAAGTTTAAAAAGCGCCCGGGAGGCGCGAAAGGAGTTTGTTGTGTATATTGATAAATACCGCCTGGATGGAAAAGTAGCCCTCGTCACCGGTGGCTCGAGAGGCATAGGTCGGGCTACTGCACTGGGTTTTGCCGAGGCCGGAGCAGACGTTGCAGTAGCCAGCAGGAAACTTCCCGACCTGGAGAACGTAGCTGAGGAAATAAGAAAGGCAGGTAGAAAAGCCTTGCCGGTAGCGGTACATGTGGGTCGAATGGAAGATATAAGCAACCTGGTCGCCAAAGTCACCGAGGAATTCGGGAAGATTGATATCCTGGTGAACAACGCAGGCACCAGCCCGGCGTTGAGTTCAGCGGAAGACGTTGATGAACACCTGTGGGATAGTATCATGAACCTTAACCTGAAGGGATTATTCTTCCTAAGTGGGGCCGTAGCCAAAGTGATGAAGCAACATGGCGGAGGCAAGATTATCAATGTCGCCTCCGTGGCTGGATTAAAACCGGAGCCACAAATTGGCCCGTATGCAATCAGCAAGGCCGGGGTCATTATGGCAACCAAGGTCATGGCCCTAGACTGGGCGAAATACAATATCCGTGTGAATACGATAGCTCCCGGAAATGTGCACACCCGTCTCGGCGACTCTCGCTTTCTGGCTATACCCGAGTACGAGAAAGAGATGATTGAAAGGACACCGCTAGGACGCATAGCCAACCCCGATGAGATGGTAGGTGCCATAATTTATCTGGCGTCCGATGCCTCCAGCTTCGTGACAGGAGAATGTATCGTCGTAGACGGTGGAATTCGTCTGACTTAATTCGGGAAGCCGGTGAGCTTATGGAAATCTTTGGTATCACCTATGGAAAGACAAAAGAGGTTTGATATCACGATTTTGGACTTTTACCCTGTTTAGAGTTTAGAATTAGGGCTTATTGTGTTAACATGCTCAAGCAAGAATTAGCTAGATGTTTGCAGGAAGCTGTGTGGGAGGCACAGCGAAAGGATGCACTCGCCTCAGTCGCTTTGCCCGAGGTGGTCATAGAACATCCTCAAAATCCTGAACACGGAGATTTTGCTTCAGGCCTCCCTTTGAAGTTGGCTCGAGCTATGAAGATGTCCCCCATGGCTATAGCCGAAAAGGTGTTTGAGTATTTAGTACCACCGCCCCAAATTGACAGGTTTTGGGTTGCTCCTCCGGGCTTCATCAACTTCACCTTGCGGGAGGACTGGCTTAGTACGCAGGTGGAATCAATCCTGGCTGCTGGTGAATCATATGGTGATATTGAGCTGGGCAAAGATAAGCGGGTCCAACTTGAATTCGTTAGTGTCAACCCCACCGGGCCGCTCCACGTGGGTCACGGCCGCGGCGCCGTTTTGGGCAGTACTTTAGCCAATGTGCTTATTGCCTCCGGCTATGCCGTAGAAAAGGAATTTTACATAAATGATATGGGTACTCAGATAGACAACTTCGGTCGTTCCCTCTATGCTCGTTACCAGCAATGCCTGGGTAAAGAAGCTGCCATGCCTCCGGATGGCTACTATGGGAATTACATGATTAACCTGGCCAAAGAAATAGTTCAGGAGGAGGGCGATAGATTTCTACCCCCGATTGAATCGGGGGTGCCCGCAAGCGAAGCGGTTTCGCAACTGGCAGAGGTCGGGATTGCCAGGATGCTACGGGGAATTAGACAGGATCTCGAGTTGCTAAACGTTGTTTTCGACACCTGGTTCTCAGAAAGAAGTCTTTATGAGGGCGGACAATATAGTAAGGTTATGGAGTTACTCCAGAGCGGAGGCTACATTGCTAAGAAGGAAAACGCCACCTGGTTTGAATCAAGCTCGTTGGGCGAAGACAAGGACAATGTCCTGGTACGCAGCGATGGTTCTCCTACCTATTTTGCCTCTGATATTGCCTACCATTACAACAAGTTTCTGGAACGGAAATTCGACTGGGTGATTGATATCTGGGGAGCTGACCATCAGGGACATGTCCCTCGAATGAAATCGGTACTCAAGGCCCTGGGATGTGACCCAGAGCAACTTAAGGTGATAATCTGCCAGTTAGTCACCCTGCGGCGGGGACAGGAGATAGTCAAAGTATCCAAGCGTAGTGGCGATATTATTACCCTGAAGGAGGTAATAGACGAGGTAGGTCCAGACGCTTGTCGCTTCATATTCCTCTCCCGCTCTGCTGATAGCCAGATGGACTTCGATACAGAGCTGGCCAAGCGGCAATCGGCGGACAACCCCGTGTACTATGTTCAATATGCTCATGCTCGGATTGCCAGCATTCTGCGCTTCGCCGAACAGCAGGAGACAGACTACAGTCAGGGCGATGTTTCTTTGCTTACCAGCGAGACGGAGCTAACCTTAATTCGCCGCTTAATACTCCTGCCCGAAATAGTAGAACAGGTGGCAGTCACTCTCGAGCCCCACCACCTGCCTTATTATGCCCAGGATTTAGCCACCGTGTTCCACAGCTTCTACAAGCAATGCCGGGTTGTCTCCAAGGACGAAGCGCTAACCAGAGCCCGCCTCAAGCTGGTCAAGGCAACTCAGCTTGTCCTGGCGAAAGTCCTCTACCTCATGGGCATGACCGCCCCGGAAAAGATGTGAGGAAGGAAGCGAATTTGCTCTGCTAGTTGGGAACCGTCCAGACAAACCAGGACCTTTTCAAACATCTTTTCCCTTTGTCTCTTTTAAGTCGAGTTCCTGACTTAACTGAAGGTAATTTAGGATATCGGCCCGGGTCACAAGTCCGGCGCACCTCGTCCCATCCATAACCAGTACCTGATTGACGTCATGCTTTGTAATAATCCTCAGAGCCGTGTTCAAATCATCTTCAGGGCTTACACTATGAAGTGGCTCACGAATCATTATTTCCCTGACCGGCGTCTCTTCCCATTTCTCCCGCGGCAGTTCCTTGACATCGGTAACAGTCACGATGCCCATAACCTGGTCATTTTGGCAAACAGGCACCGCCCGACTAAGTTGCCTCCGAAAAGTGTTGCTAATCAGTTCCGCCACAGTAGTATCAGGACTGATGGTCGTTGGACTTGTTGCCATAACCTCTTTGACCCGCACGCCGCTGAGTTGCTCACGGGCGGTAATTTCGCGACGGCTGGCATCTGCTGCGCTGCTCAAGAACCATCCTATGAAGGCAAGCCATAGGCCTCCCAAATTACCGGCAAGTATCTGGAACAATCCAAAGGCGATGAATCCCCAGCCCATAAACCGCCCGACGGTTGCGGCTATGTTGGTTGCCCTGACAAGACTGCCAGTCTTCTCCCAGATTATTGACCGCAGTACGCGCCCGCCGTCAAGGGGAAAACCCGGTAGAAGGTTGAAGGCGGCTAGGATGGCGTTAATCAGCGCCAGATAGGTGAGCATACCAGCCAGTGGACTCTGCCGGTCCTCTACCAGTTGCAGCAGACCCCAGCAAATACCCGCCAGAGCAATGCTAGCCAGCGGCCCTACTATTGCCATGACCAACTCTACTTTGGGCTTCTCCGGCTCTTCTTCCAGATTACTAACACCACCCAAAATGAACAAGGTGATGCTGTGCACAGGTATGCCTCGAGCCTTAGCAACAAGGGAGTGGGCGAGTTCGTGTAGCAACACAGACACGAAGAGCAAGAGCGCTGCCACGACACCCGTTATCCAGTATGTTACCCTGTCCCACCCAGGATACAGTTGTGGGAAGAAACCCACTGCTAAAGATACACTGAGCAGTACAAAAATGAATACCCAGGTGTAATGAATACCGATATCAATGCCGGCAATTCTCACCAGGCGCAAAGAGCTTTTCATGCTATCTCATTTCTTCTGTTCGCCCTTATCATGAATTGTGGCCCTTATTTGCCCTTCTTGCGGCCTGATAAGCAAGATGGGTAGCCCCGACCCCCTGAGTACCTGGTCAGCAACGCTGCCGAATATTGCCCGCCGCAAGCCGCCATAGCCATGTGTGGCTATTGTAATCAGGTCTACACCGTTCGTATGAGCATAACTCAGGATTGCTTCGCCGGCTCTCCCTAATACCACGACGGTCTCTACCTGTATGCCCCTTTTACGTAATGGTGCGGCCAGCTTCTCCAGGTAGTCTTTAGCCTTATTCAATGCCCTTTTTGTCTCTTCAACCATAGTATCAGTCTGTATAGGCACAGGTGCCGCCCCGGGGATACCCGGACTAAAGACTACAGGCTCGGAAACAACCTGGAGAAGAACAAGCCTGCCCTGGAATCGAATAGCCTCCTCCGTGGCATAAGGCATGATTTGCTCAGCAAGCTCAGACCCATCCAGACAGACCAGAATTTTTTCGAACATATTAGCCTCCTCCTTAGAAGTTATCCAAAACTCGACCCCTTACTGACTTTTGATTTGTTTTTCCCCTTCCATTACATTGGAAAGCAAGGATTCGCCGCTCCTGAATACGATTATATGCTATCTTTATTTTCCTTACAAGTCAGCCATCTCCTTTCCTTTTTGTCATCATGCTGACATGAATTTCCGGCTGGCACATCAGCGAGTTTCCAAAATCCACCATCCACACATTCCAGGGTAAACCTGATGTCCTTCATGCCACTTACACTACAAGCGAAGCTTTGATGAGGTTTTGTCGCCCCCATTACTTTGCGTGTGATGGATGGTATAATTCTAACACCTGAGCGCTGACGACATAACCGAGTTGGTGGGAAGAATGCCTCCCCCGGCGGATTGAAGAAATGCAAGCAAAGCAGCTTAGCCTGAAGGGAATCAACGCTGTAATCTTTGATGTGGACGGTGTGCTCACGGACACTGCCAGCATCCACGCGGAGGCATGGAAGCAGCTATTCGACCAATACCTGAAGGAGCGCGCTGTGCGCCATGATGAACCGTTCCAGCCATTCGACATTGATTCTGATTACCGCCGCTACGTTGATGGCAAACCGCGCTCCGACGGGGTCAGGAGTTTCCTGAAGTCACGTGGTATCTCTGTTCCTCAGGGTAGCCCCGAGGACACGATTGATAAAGAGACCATATGTGCACTCGGTAACAAGAAGAACCGGTTCTTCCTGGAACGATTGAGGAAAGAAGGCGCCCAACCCTATAGGTCATCCATCAGGTTCATTGAGAAACTAAGGAACTGCGGCATTCGCACGGCAGCCATATCGGCAAGCCGCAATGCTGAGGAAGTGCTGGAGGCAGCCGGTATACGGGGACTCTTCGACGCCAAGGTTGACGGGGTTGACTCCGATGAACTTCGCCTGAAGGGCAAACCTGCCCCGGCAATCTTCCTGGAGGCAGCCAAACGGCTCGGTGTCAGGCCGGATGAGACAGTCGTTGTGGAGGATTCGCTGGCTGGTGTCGAGGCCGGAAGCCGGGGCAAGTTCCGTCTGGTTATCGGGGTGGACCGGGCGGACCAGGGCGAAGAACTCAAGAAACGGGGCGCCGACATCGTGGTCCGGGACCTGTCGGAACTTAAAATTAATCACCCGAAGCGCCGGAAAGCGGAGACGGGGAAGACCATTTTAAGCCTTCCCTCTGCTTTAGAAAAGAAGGAAGATATCTTCCGGCGGTTGCATGGAAAAATGCCCGCTATTTTCCTGGATTACGACGGCACTTTGACGCCGATTGTTGATGACCCTGCCGAGGCAACGCTTCCCGAGGAGACAAAACAAATAATCCAACGGCTGGCCCAGCAATACTCGGTAGCCGTCATTAGTGGTCGTGACCTCGCTGACGTACAGAATATGGTCGGTATTGATGATATTACCTATGCCGGCAGCCATGGGTTTGATATCTCCGGACCAAGCGGGCAGTACCGGGATCAGGAGCGGGGCAAAGACTACCTGCCCTCACTTGACCATGCCGAGGTAGAGTTGATAAAGGTGCTGAAAGACGTACCGGGCGCCAGGGTTGAGCGTAAGCGATTTGCCATCGCTGTCCACTACCGGCAGGTCGACAGAGCCAGGCTTGACGAACTTGAAAAGAGATTTGACGAAGTACTCTCCCATTATCCCAACCTGAAAAAGACCACGGGAAAAGAAATATTCGAGCTCAGGCCAAATGTAGAGTGGGACAAGGGCACGGCTTTACTCTCTCTGCTGGAGACACTGTATGCTAATGGCGACCGAGTCCTGCCTGTATATATTGGTGATGATGATACCGACGAGGATGCCTTCCGTGCCCTCAGTGACCGGGGTATCGCCATCGTGGTCGGTACCGAGAAGCGCCCGACATTTGCTCACTATGCACTGCGTGACCCCGGCGAAGTAGCGCACTTCCTGCACGACCTGGCAACGCTGGCGGAGAAAGAGGTCTCCGGAGGCGTGTGGACGCTGGTTTATGAAGATTACGACCCGGCACAGGAAGGCCTGCGTGAGGCACTTTGCACGCTGGGCAACGGTTACTTTGCCACGCGGGGCGCTACTCCTGAATCAAGTGCTAATGGCATTCACTATCCGGGTACATATATCGCTGGCTGTTTCAACCGTCTGAAGACTGATATTGCCGGCAAGACTATCGAAAATGAATGCATGGTCAATATTCCTAACTGGCTGCCTCTTATCTTCCGCATCGAGGATGGAGACTGGTTTGATATAGAAGAAACCTCTATCCTGGAATATCGCCAGGAGCTTGACCTGCGCCAGGGTGTACTGAGCCGGCTGGTCCGCTTTGCCGACGGGCGAGGTCGGCAAACCAGATTGTTCCAGCGGCGTTTGGTCAGCATGGCAAACCCGCATCTGGCCGGTCAGGAGATGACCATAACCGCCGAGAACTGGTCGGGCAGCCTGTGTATCCGCTCGGCTCTTGATGGGATGGTAACCAACAGCGGCGTTGGGCGTTACCGGGGGCTAAACAACCGGCATCTCCAGCCGGTTGAAGCTCAAGCAATCGATAGTGAAACGATTTGTCTCCAGATGGAGACAAATCAATCGCGTATCCACATCTCGGAGGCAGCACGCACCAGGTTATACCACGAAGGCGAGCGGATTGTTATAGAGCCCCACGTAATACAAGAACCCGGTTACATCGCTCAAGAGTTTAATGTAGGCTTAGAGGAGGGCAAGGCGGTTACCGTTGAAAAGATAGTATCTTTGTATACTTCAAGAGACCATGCCATCTCCGAAAGCAGTCTCCAGGCACGCAAAGAGGTAAAGCGTGCCCCCGATTTTGCCGACCTGCTAAACCGCCATATCTCGAGCTGGGACCATCTCTGGCGGCGCTGCTGTATCGCCATCAAGAACAGCAAACGTGTGACGCTGGTCCTTAACCTGCATATCTTTCACCTGCTGCAAACCGTATCGCCGCATACCATTGAGCACGATGTCGGCGTTCCGGCGAGGGGGCTGCACGGTGAGGCATACCGCGGGCACATCTTCTGGGACGAATTGTTCATCTTTCCTTTTCTCAACCTCCGTATCCCGGACATCACCCGGGCGTTGCTTTTGTACCGCTACCGCCGCCTCCCAGAGGCACGTTGGGCAGCCCGGCAAGCGGGGTATGAGGGAGCCATGTACCCCTGGCAGAGCGGCAGTGACGGTCGGGAAGAGACTCAGACGCTGCACCTGAATCCCAAATCCGGGCGATGGCTGCCGGATAACTCTCGACTGCAGCGCCATATAAATATTGCCATCGCTTATAACGTGTGGCATTACTACCAGGTCACCGGTGATGTTAGCTTTCTTTCCTTCTACGGGGCGGAGATGCTAATTGAAATTGCCCGTTTCTGGGCAAGCATTGCCCGCTACAACCGCTCTCTGGACCGCTACGAGATACGTGGCGTAATGGGACCGGACGAGTTTCACGATGCCTATCCCGATGCCGAAGGACCGGGCATCGATAACAACGCCTACACCAATGTCATGACTGTCTGGGTATTGTGTCGCGCCCTGGAGGCGATCGCTCTTGTGCCTCCCGACCGGCGTGAAGCGCTATGGGATAAACTTAATCTGAGGCAGGAAGAGCTGGAAAGGTGGGAAGATATCAGTCGCAAGATGCGCGTGGTCTTCCACGATGATGGAATCATTAGCCAGTTTGAGGGCTACGACCAACTAGAAGAATTCGACTGGGAAGGCTACCGGAAAAGGTATGGCGACATCCAGCGCCTCGACCGTATTCTTGAAGCAGAAGGAGACACCCCTAACCGCTACAAACTGTCCAAGCAGGCTGATGTGCTGATGCTCTGCTACCTGCTTTCAGCTGATGAGCTCAAGGAGATATGCCATCACCTCAATTATCCATTCGAGCATGAGACTATTCCCAGGAACATCGATTATTATCTTAAACGCACATCCCACGGCTCCACACTGAGCCGGGTAGTTCATGCCTGGGTACTGGCTCGCTCCAGGCGCGAGCTATCGTGGCATTTGTTCAAGGAGGCACTGGAGAGCGACGTATCCGATATTCAGGGTGGTACCACGTCGGAAGGAATTCACCTTGGTGCTATGGCAGGAACCGTAGACCTTATTCAGCGCTGTTACACGGGCATTGAAACTCGCCAGGATAGACTGCAGCTTAATCCATAT
>OMKS01002086.1_pt1 | contig 17096 bp, 13 predicted proteins | sample 1674721 | NCBI WGS metagenome assembly OMKS01 (sample SAMN06264996, study PRJEB25208) | sediment metagenome | isolation source: hot spring sediment | place: USA: California | collected 2014-09-02
AAAATCACATAAACTCATTATTTTTCAATTAGTTATGAAAAATTTCACCAATGACGTACTTTTGACGGTGGCATCAAAATAGTATATTTTGCCCTTAATTTTCTTGCAATACTGTCCAGTTTTATGTAAAGTAAGCGGGAACTTGTCGGAACGGGTTTTCCGGCTTTGAGTAATGTTCTTTGACATCGTTATAATACTCCAACCATGAACGACAATCTGGGTTTTTATGGTAAAACATCCATAAACATTATAAACCCAATTTGGTTGTAGCCAAGGTTGTATAAAAATAAAAATGCTGTTTAAAAAAATTCTATAAGTCTTTTAAATATAACAACTTGGAGAGGTGGCCGAGCGGCTTAAGGCAACGGTTTGCTAAACCGTCGTGTGGGTAATCGCCCGCACCGCGGGTTCGAATCCCGCCCTCTCCGTTTTTCATCTAATAACCCCGTTTTTGACCCCTTCAGCGTGGTTTTTGCAATTCTCTTCCGTCTGATCTTTCTCCTTCTTGATTGTCGGCAAATGCCAAAAAATGACCCAAAAAGTCAACGTTTTTTGTAAGCTGGTTTGTCATCGCTCCTGAGGTTGTTTCAACCGATTTCCCGTCCGTTCCGGTCGCCTTTTGCTGTTCGGTTTCCCGGAGGCTTCCGTGAAAAACTCGGAAAAAACGTCTGCTTGCATTTTTCTGTTTTAGCGTATATACTTTGGCCCGTCATTTGATGAAAAGAGAGACCGAAACAGTTTGCTAAAATAAGATTATAAATAGACCCGGAATTTATGAAAACACTACTTAACGCAGAGCAAATCCACGCCACCATAGAGAAATTGTTTAATAATATTGTTGCTAATGTAAGCCCTGAATCTAATTTGGCGGTGATTGGTATTCGCAGCCGCGGCGAAATTTTGGCCAATCGGCTAACGAGAAAACTGGAAGAACGGCTCGGATACAAGATTCCCTGCGGCACGCTGGACATTACCTTATACAGGGATGATCTGCACGCCCCGCGGAGCGGCGCTCAGCCAACGGTGCGAACGACGGAAATCGAGTTTGATGTGAATGACAAGTTTATTCTGCTGGTTGACGACGTACTGCACACCGGTCGAAGTGTACGAGCGGCGATGGATGCGCTGACCGATCTGGGTCGGCCCCGTGCGGTGCGGCTGGCGGTGCTGGTTGACCGGGGCGAGCGTGAGTTGCCTATTCGCGCCGATTATGTCGGGCTTCGGGTTGAAGCCGACGCAAACGAACTGGTCAAAGTGCATCTGGTTGAGGAAGATGATGTCGATCAGGTCATTATTGAACACGCGGACGACGTATGAAAAAAAACGCATTTCAATGGACACGCAAGCACTTGATCGGACTGAGGGACCTGAGCCGAGAGGAACTGGAATTTATTCTTGATACGGCCGAGGGGTTTGAGGAAATCAGCACACGTTCGATTAAGAAGGCGCCGCCGCTTCGGGGCAAGGTGGTGGTGAATATGTTTTTTGAGGACAGCACCCGCACGCGAAACAGTTTTACGCTTGCCGCCGGTCGGCTCAGCGCCGATGTGATTGAGTTTACCAAAAAATCCAGCGCGGTCAACAAGGGGGAAACGTTGGTCGATACCGCCCGCAATCTGGAGGCGATGGGTGTGGATATTGTCGTGATTCGCCACAGCGCCGGCGGCGCTCCGGCGCTGTTGAGTCGCAGCATCAATGCCTGCGTGGTCAACGCCGGCGACGGCTACCATGAACATCCCACCCAGGCGCTGCTGGATGTTTATACCATTCGTCAGGTGCGCGGTCGGCTGGATGGACTGAAGATCGGAATCGTCGGCGATATTGCCCATTCTCGCGTGGCTCGCAGCAACATTTACGCCATGACCAAACTCGGCGCCGAGGTCACGCTGATCGGTCCGCCGACACTGATGCCGCCGCGTGTGCGCGATTTACCGGTTCGCGTGTCAAGCCGCCTTGACGATGTGCTCGAAGAGCTGGATGTCATCAATATGCTGCGTATTCAGTTTGAGCGGATGGGCGGCAATCCCTTTCCTTCGGTGCGCGAGTATTCACACTTTTTCGCGCTGACGGTTGAACGGATGAAACGCGCCAAGCCCGATATCACCGTGATGCATCCGGGACCGATGAATCGCGGAGTTGAAATCGAGTCGGAAGTGGCCGACGGTCCCAACAGCGTTATCCTCAAACAGGTCGCCAACGGGCTGGCCATCCGTATGGCGGTGTTATTCTTGGTCAATCAGGCCGCGATGCAAACAGATGTGAAAAGTTAGAAGCAAAGGGTGCAAGCTCACGAAAGGATTTGTGAAATTTTATTCGTATTCATTAAGATCGGCGAGTCAAACAGTATGGGGCAATAATTGTTCTACTTTTACATTCGGCATTTGATATGGAAAAAATACTGATCACTGGCGGGCGGGTTATTGATCCGGCCAATCAGGTCGATAGGCAGGCTGATATACTGCTGGCTGACGGCCAGGTGGCTCAGATCGGTCCCCGTCTGTCGGCTTCGGCGGATCGAACCTTTGACGCGACAGGCAAGATCGTCTGTCCCGGCCTGATTGACCTGCACGTGCATTTTCGCGAGCCGGGCGACGAGGAAGAAGAGACGATCGCGTCCGGCTCGGCCGCAGCGGTGGCGGGGGGGTTCACCTCGGTGGTGTGTATGCCCAACACGAATCCGCCGATTGATGAGGCAACGGGCGTGGAATATATCCACCGCATGGGACGACAGGCCCGCAAGACATTTATTTATGTCATGGGGGCGCTGACCAAAGAGCGATCCGGTCAGGAGCTTGCCGAAATTGGATTGATGCATCAGGCCGGAGCCATCGGCTTTACCGATGACGGCAGCGGCGTGCAGAACGTCGCCGTGATGCTGCGGGTGATGAAGTACGCCTCCATGTTTGATACCGTGGTCGCTCAGCATTGTCAGGATAATGCGTTGGTCAAGAACGGCGTGATGAACGCCGGTTACAATTCAACCGTTCTGGGACTGCCGGGGATGGACCCGCTGGGCGAAGAGCTGATGTTGTGGCGCGACGTACAGTTGGTCAAAAAAACAGGCGTGCGCTATCACGCCCAACATATTTCAACCGCCGGCGCTGTTGAGATTATCCGTCAGGCCAAGCAAGACAGCCTGCCGGTGTCCTGTGAGGTGACGCCGCATCATTTGCTGTTGACCGAGGACTATGTTGAGGATTATGATACCTGTTACAAGGTCAATCCGCCGCTTCGGACCGCCGCCGATGTCCAGGCACTCCGGGACGCCGTGCGCGAAGGGCTTGTCGATGCGCTGGCCACTGACCACGCGCCGCACCTGCAAAGTGAAAAAGAGCTGGAGTTTCTGGCCGCGCCGTTCGGCATTGCCAGTCTTGAGTGCGCCCTGCCGCTGTATGTCAAGGCGCTGATTGAGCCGGGACTGACCGATTGGGCGGGGATGCTGTCGATGCTGACGTGGCGTCCGGCGCAGGTGATCGGCGTGGATAAAGGGCGCATCGGTCCCGGCGACCGTGCCGACATTACTGTTATTGATCCGGGCGCCGAATGGGTGATTGACACCGATACGTTCTATTCCAAAAGCCGCAATTGTCCGTATCACGGCTGGAAAGTCAAAGGCAGGGTACTCGCCACCCTGGTTGCCGGGGAAATACGCTATTTGTCGCCGGAGTGGACGGCTGAGAAGCAATGAGATAAGTGTTGATGGCATGGAGGTAAAAATGCGAAACGTGACCTTGTTCTGTTTGATGACGGCGGCGATACTGATGGCAAGTTGTTCGCCGGTGCCGAAAACCTCCGAATCCATGGATGTGCTGGAGGCCGAGGTGGAAGAGACCATTGCCCTGTTTCTAAAGCAGGATCCGGGCATCCGACGCTTTTTTGAGCAATCGGCCGGCTATGCAGTCCTGCCCAAGGTATTTAAGGGGGCGCTTTGGGTCGGGGGCGCTTACGGCAGGGGTCTGGTCTATGAAAACGAGCGTCTGGTCGGCTACTGCAATATGTCGCAGGCGACATTGGGCTTTTCTTTCGGCGGCGAATTTTTTCGGGAAATCATCTTCTTCCGCACTCCGTCGGATGTGAATCGCTTTAAGACGGGGGAATTTACCCTTTCCGCCCAGGCCACGGCGGTAGCTCTGACAGCCGGAGCGGCGGCCAAAGCGGACTACAAGGACGGCATGGCCGTGTTTGTAATGGCCGATGCGGGACTGATGGTCGATGTCTCTGTTGGCGGCCAGAAATTTTCATTCGTTCCTCATCATAATCGTTAAATGTTGATTCAAACAGAGGTCGTATGCCGTTTTTGATTGATGGCTACAATCTGCTGCGCGCGGTGCAGAAAATCGATGTCTATGCAGATTTGACTGAAGCGCAGTTGTGTTGCTATCTGGCTGACTTTTTGCGTGTCGTCAAGGACCGGGGCACGATTGTTTTTGACGGCATCGGCCCTCCGGATAAACGCGAATTGATGTCCGTCATCGGCCTGGAGATACACTTTTCCGGGGAGCGATCGGATGCCGATACGGTCATTGAATGGAAGATTGAAGAAAATACCGCGCCGCGCCGACTGGCGGTGGTCAGCAGCGACCGTCGATTGCGCAGCGCTGCGGCGCGGCGTAAGTGCAAATCCATCCCGACCGATGTGTTCTGGCCGGCGATGTGCAAGGCGCTTGAAGCCGCTTCCCAGACGCCCGCCGAACCGCCCGAAAAACGCGCCGGTATCACAGCGGGAGAGGCGGACGTATGGATGAAATTATTCGAGCTGGACGCATCGAGTCCGACCCCTGATGGAATTGAAGAAGAATGCGACAAATAAATCATCAACTGGGACAGGCGTTTTTGAGCGATCGGACGACGAAGCCGTCGCTTCGGGCAGCGCGTTGATTGTGAGATCAGAAGTCAAAGACAAGGCACGCTTGTCTCTGACTTCCGACCTTCGCTGTTCTGTCGGGAGCGACTAAGGTTGAACGATTTCAACGGGGGCAATGGTTTCCAAACGCTCTTTCAGAACCGCCGCATCGCCGACGACAACAATCGTCAGTTTGTCCGGCTTAACAATCTTTTGCGTGATCCGAATGCAGTCATTCGGCGTCGCCGCTTCAATGGCGCCGAATAATTTTTTGAAATAATCGCGTCCCAGCCGCTGCGATTCAATCAGCCACAAATCGCGTGCAATCTGCTGTGGTGTTTCTCGGTTGCGTGCGAAACTGCCCAGCAAATAACTGCGTGTATCGTTGAATTCCGTTTCAGTTGGGGCAACGGTACGGAATTCGGCAATCTGTTCAAAAATCACCTCAAGCGTTTCCATCACGCTCTCATTTCGCGTAAATGTCGAAATTTCAAATGTCCCGGCCATCCGCAGTGCGCCAAACCAACCTTGTGCACCATAGGTCAGCCCGCGTTTGACGCGGATATTCTCGTTCAGTCGGCTGTTGAACGAGCCGCCGAAATAATTGGCGGCCATCAGTGTATAAAAGTAATCCGGCTGCTGGTCTCGGGTGATGCCCAAATGTCCGACGCGAAGCTGAGCCTGAGCGCTGCCGGGACGATCCACGAGCAGAATGTGATTCGGTCCGGGCTGCGGAATATCCGCAAGGATCAGTCCCGTTTCCACCAACTCGGTTTCCCACTGTCCGAAGTATTTTCGGGCCAGCGCCGCCGCTTGTCTCGGCGTGATGTCGCCCGCGAAGATCAGGGCGGCCTGGTCGGGACGGGCGAACTTGCGCCACCATAGCTTCAGGTCATCCGAAGAAATCCGCTCAAGCTGCGGCGGCGTCCCTTTGATCGGGCGACTATACGGATGGTCACCGAAGACCGCCTTGTAAAACCACGTTTCGGCCACATATCTCGGATCTTGCCGACGAATCGTCAGGTCTGTAATTTCCTGGGCGAGCAGTTTTTCAAATTCATCCTGCGCAAAGGTCGGCTTCAAAACCACCTCGGCCATCAGATCCATACCCTGCTCAAGGTGTTCCGTCAGCGCGCTCATGGATACGGTGGCATTGTCTTTGTCGGCCGCGCCGTTCAGCGTGACGGCGTAATGATCCAGCTTTCGGGCCAGTTCGGCTTCGGTATAGTTTTCCGTGCCGCGGGTCAGCATCTCCAGCGTCATCGCCGCAAGGCCGGGCTTGTGCTCGGTCCAGGCCCCGTTCGGCAGGCCGAGCATGACCGAAACAAACGGCGTTTTATGGTTGGAAACAGTCAGTACCTTCAGCCTGTTGCCCAAAGTCGTTTCACGGTAAGGCAGGTCAAATATCTGCGGGTCGGATTGCGCAAAAGGCGGCGTTTTGGGAAAATCGTTCGGGCGTTCGACGCCCGGTCTGCCCGGCGGCGGCGACACACGCTCCGGCTCGGCGGTAATCGGGGCCGCGTCGTTGTCCAGACGGGCACTGAGCATCCCGTCTTCGTTCTTTTTAACAATGAAACGGAATACTCGGTCTTTTCCAAGCCATTCGTCGGCAACCCGCCGAACGTCGTCGGCGGTTACGGCGCGAATATCATCCAGCAGCCGGTTGACGCGCGACACATCGCCCATGGTGACCGCCGCCGTGCCGATCAGTCGGGCCTTGCTTTCGACGCTCAAGGTCGCCGTGACCACGTTCCTGAGCAGTTGGTTGCGGGCCTTTTCCAGTTCGTCCTCGGTCACGCCGTGCTGTTGAATCCTCTCAAGCTGTTCGCTCAAACCTGCCAGGACGGTTTCATAGTCTTCCGAAGTAGGTGACAGCGTTGCATAAATGGAAAACAATCCCGCTTGCTGAAGGGTTTGCGACCAGCTTCCGGCCTCAACGGCGAGCTGCTGCTCAGCTACCAATCGGCGATAGACGCGGCTGCTCTTGCCGCCGCCGAGAATTTCGCTCAGAAAATCCAGCGCTGTTTCATCGGGATGGCCCGTCGGCACGGTTCGCCAGACCATCATGACCCGTCCGGCGGGGGCGTTTTCATCGTCAATCACAATCGTGCGGGCGATGGACGGCCGGGGTTCCTCAATGGACACACGCGGGGGCTGCGGGCCGGCGGGAATCCATCCGAAATAACGCTCGGCCATCTGCCGGGCGTCCTGATGTTTGACCGCTCCGACAATAACCAACGTGGCATTATTGGGCAGATAATACCGATTCCAGAACGCCCGCAGGTCCGCAACGCTGGTTGCGCGAAGATGAGCGATATTGCCGATGGGCGTCCAGCGGTAGGGATGCTGGGTGAACAATTCGCCGTAGATTTTTTTGAACAGCGTGCCATAAGGGCGGTTTTCACCCATTCGCAGTTCTTCTTCGACGACTTTGCGTTCCGTGTCCACATTGTCCTGATCGATTTTCAGAAACGCCATCCGTTCGGCTTCCAGCCACAACGCCAGCTCCAGTTCGTGGGCCGGCAGAGTCTGGATATAGACCGTCTGGTCAAAGCTGGTGTAGGCGTTGCAGGTACCGCCGACCTTTCGGATCGTGTTAAAATGGCCGTCGGCGCTGACGCGGTCGGTGCCCTTGAACATCATATGCTCAAACATATGTGCATAGCCCTGGCGGTCGGACTGTTCGTCTTTGGAGCCGACCTCGTACCAGACCTGCACCGCGGCGATGGGGGCCGAAAAATCCTCCACCGTAATGACCCGCATCCCGTTGTCCAGTGTGATGAGTTGATAGTCAAACAGCCTGTCCGCCGTTGTCGAGACATCGGGTTTGACCGGATTGGACATTCCGAAACAGAACGCGGCAAATATAAGGATCACCGCAACACTTGAAACGTGGAGGTGTTTTATCGGCTTCATTTCTTTTCCCTTGATTAAAAACACATTCTGATTTTGTCCAGTTATAATCCATAGCAACGGTCCGGTCAAGTTCACATAAGTGAATTTGATGAATCAGAATCGGTCTTTTCGCCGTCGCAGTTCCGCAAAGACATCGGCAGGGTCGTCAAGTCCGACGGCCTGACGGATGCTGTTTTCATGGCAACGCAGAAACGGATTGATTGATTTTTCCTGTTTAAGCGTTGTGGGTACAAAGGCAGGGTGTGTCCGGACGGCCTCAAGCATTTTTTTAAGCGCCGGCCTGTCGGGTTCGAGCGTCAGCGCAAAGCGAACATTTTCTTCCGTGTAATCATGACCCGGATAAATGCGGGTTTCATCCGGCAGGGCGGCCAGCCGTTGGAGGGAATGAAAGAGGGTTTCGGGCGCACATTCAAAGGCACGTCCGCAACCGCCGCTAAACAGCGTATCGCCGCTGTAGAGGACAGGCGGTTCGGTCGGATGTGTACCATAATAGCAGACACTGTCGGTCGTATGGCCCGGCACGGCCAGGACGGTGACAGTCCACTGGCCCAGTTTCAACACATCACCGTCTTTGACGCGCACATCCGTGCCGGCGATGCGGCGGTCATCCGGGCTGAATACCCGGCAGTGAAACGTCTTTTTCAAAGTAGATATGCCGCTGATGTGGTCGGCGTGATGGTGGGTCGCCAGGATATGCGTCAAACAAAGCCCTGTGTCCGCAATGGATTTCAGGACGGTTGCCGCATCCGAGGGATCCACCGTCCAGCACTGATCGGCTTGATACGGATGAATATAGACCCAGTTATCCCAATTGGCCTTAACGGTTATCACACTCATAGAAGAAGTATAATGCAAACGGCCCTGTATGAAAAGTCGATTTTTGTTGTTTTGACCGAGGCCGTCCCAAGACGATAAAGGCCGACGGGAAACACGGTTCCCGCCGGCCTGATACGCTTATTGGATGGTTGAAAGTTACTTTTTGTTTTCTTTGGGCGCCCCGACCAGCAGCAGCGGCGAGGCAATCGCGATTGAGGAGTACGTACCGACCGCAATACCAATCAGCATGGCAAAGGTAAATCCGCGAAGCCCTTCGCCTCCCCAGATGTACATAATCAGCACGACGATAAACGTGGTCAGCGAGGTCAGCAGCGTGCGTCCGATGGTCTGGTTGATGCTGTCGGTAATCAGTTGCGGCGTCAATGTCGTGGATTTGCCGCGATTCTCACGGATGCGGTCAAAGACGACGATGGTGTCGTTCAGCGAGTATCCGATGATGGTCAAAAACGCCGCAATCATTTCCAGATTGATCTTGAAATCGCCGATCAGAAGGGCGCTGCCCAGGGATGTTCCTGCAATGTAGGTGCAGGCCGTAACCGCCCCCAGCGTGATGCACACGTCATGCACCAGCGCCACGATGGCCGCAACGCCGAAGCGTGCCGTGCCGAATCGAATCCAAATATAGCCAATGATGCCGATCAGCGACAGAATAATCGCCACCAGCGCCTGCTGTTTGGCCTTGGCGCCGATAGACGGGTCGATCTGCGTAACCCGCGACAGCGATTCTTCCAGCGACGCAGCGTTGATCAGCTTGGTCTTTTCATTGGCGACAAAACGTTCCCATTCGTCTTCATCAAGGTCGCGATAGCCCGCTTCGGGGTGAACGCTGACATAGACAAATCGCGTCAAACGTTCCTGCGGGTTCGGTTCCAGCAAATGTTCGTCGAGAACGTTGTAACGATACCACGCCAAATCCTGCATGTCCGGCTTAAACCGAATGTCGCGAATGCGGGCGTCCAGTTCCTCGGCGGTAACGCTGTTTTTCAGCGTACAAACCAGTTTGACGCCGCCCAGAAAGTCCGCCAGCAGGGCGGCTTCGTCCGCGCCGGGCAGGATGCGGTCCGCTTGTATGATTTCAATGTTCAGATTTTCCCGTACCGTTAAAAAGTCCTTGAACGCCTCGCGGACCGCCTCGCTGACAATTTCGTGTACGACGGGTTCGCTGACAACGACATTTTCATCTTCAAAAGCCGTTGTCAGAACGTCCTGAACCGCCGCGACATTGAATCGGCTCGTGGAGACTTCAAAACCATTTGTTTCGACGGGGGCGACCTTCAGTTGTCCCAGACGCTGGCCCAGTTGATCGGCGGCGCGACGAATTTGCTCCAGAACCGTCTCGACAGTCGGCGTCTCGTCCGGCTCAAAGGTTAAACGGGCGGTGGTGGTATTGGTCTCGGTTGTATTGATTTCAAATTGTCGGCCGGTCGTTCCCACCGCATTGACGCGCGCCGCGGCCAGGGCCATATTGCCGACGGAACGGGCGTACTCTCTGAATCGACTCTCAACTTCCGCACGATCCAGCCCGACGCCTTCTTTCAGGTCGATCTGAACGCTGGTTCCGCCGGTAAACTCAATGTCATATTTGCTGTTGGTCGCTTCATCGCGGGTAAAGAAGACGGTCAGTCCCCCGACAATCAAAATCCCCGACAGGACCACAAAGACCGAACGAAGTTTCATCCAGTTGATCGATACGTTCTGGAACAGGCCGAACATCGGCAGCGGCCCGGTCAGCAGCCGCGAGCCGGTCAGCAGATCAAACACCACCCGTGTGACAAACAGCGCCGTGAACATACTGGCCAGAATACCCAGCATCAGCACGATGGCAAAGCCTTTGATCTCTTCCGAGGCCGCCAGATACAAGATGGCCGCCACGCCGAATGTGGTGACGTTGGCGTCAAAAATCGTGCTGAACGCCCGCGAATACCCGTTGGAAATCGCCGAGCGAATGGACGAACCGCGTTTTTGCTCTTCGCGAATGCGTTCAAAAATCAGCACGTTCGCGTCCACGCTCATACCGATGGTCAAAATCAGGCCGGCAATACCGGGAAGGGTAAACGTGGATTGCAGCAGCGCCATCACGCCCAGAACAAACAGAATGTTCATCATTAGGGCCATATCGGCAATCGCCCCGGCCAGCATATAATAAATGAGCATAAAGACCGCCACAATCGCCAGCCCGATCAGACCGGCGCGGATGCCTTTTTGCAGGTTGTCAGCGCCCAGCGTCGCCCCGATGGTGCGCTCCGAGATCGGCACTTCACTGAGCCGCGCCGGCAGCGAGCCGGCGTTCAGTTTGTTGACCATGTCATCGATCTCGGTTTGTGTAAATCGTCCCGTAATGACGCCCTGCGAACGAATGGCGCTTTCGACGTTCGGCGCCGAAATAGCGCGGTCGTCCAGTAAAATACACAGCGGACGTCCAATATTCGAACCGGTCAGACGATAGAACAGATTGGCCGCCGTCTCGTCGAAAGTAAAGCCGATGGCCCGCGCACCGTGGCGATCCACGGTCGGGTAGGCGCGCCGCAGCCGCCATTGACGCTGCCCGCGCTGCAGCATCGTTTCATTCGGCTGGTTCGAGGCCAGAACATACGTTTTATCCCCGAAGGTTTCCGTGACGCCCAGGCCGGACGGCCAGGTCGCCGGATTTTCGATTTCGCACCACACATACCGATTGTCGGAGGCCTGTTTGGGACCTTTTTCATTCAGTGCATCGACGTAGGCCATCAGGGCATCGAGGTTGCCGTCTTCAGCCGTCGGCAGAATGCGAAATTCGAGCACGCCGGCGCCTTTGAGCATTCGCTTGAGGTCCTCCGGGTCATCCAGACGTCCGCCGACGGCGATGTACGCATCGTAGGCTTGCACGACAGCGTCAATTTTCTCGGTGCGGTCGGGAAACTGAGATTTCAATGTCTCAATCATCTCACCCCGATTGGCGGAAGCCGTCGGCATATCGAGAATATCCCGGAGCTGATCGATGTTTAAATTCAGCGTTTGCAGCGTTCGAATGGCATTGTGCCATTGAACATTCAGTCCGTCCTCCGGATCGGCCAGTTCATTGACGATGGGTTCCCATCGCTGATAGATCGCGATATAGTCGCCGATCAGGTTGCGCGCCCGGGTTTGCTTTTGGCTGAGCTGATCTTCCGCTTCGATATCGTCGCGAATATGGGTTTTGACATAAGATTCAATTTCTTCGCGCCGTTCGTCGCTGTCCAGCTTCAGCCATTGGGTCAGACTGTATTGCAGTGTCTCATAATCCAGCCCGACATCGGCAAACTGTTCGCGAATGGTATCCATTTCATCGGCAAGCATATCGCGCTGCTCTTGTTTTTGTCGGCGCAGGTCAAATATCTCGGCCAGTTCGTCCAGCACGGCCTGACGATCGGGATTGCCGCGGGCGAATTCCTCAAATTGCCGCTGTCGTTCGGTCGGGTCGAGATTCAACGCCTGTCGAATGCGAAGCAGATTGATATTGCCTTCTTCCAGCGCCAGCAGCGCCTGTTCGTAGGCGTCGCGCCGCCGGCGCGTTTCGGCGCTGGCCAGCGGCAGTTGGATTTCAATACGGGTATCGCCCTGCGGACGCATCACGATATTGGCCACATGGGTCGGGTCAATACGCCGCAGGAGAATCGGAATCATATTCTGAGCCAGTCCGCGCTGTTCATGCGACTCCAGACCGGTCGTGTCAATCTCATAGACCAGACTGGTCCCGCCGGCCAGATCCAGGCCCAGCTTGAGTTTTTCGTGCGGTGGATAGACGTACAGCGCAGAGACCGCGACCACTATCAAAATTACGACGATCTTCCACAGTTGATCTTTAACCATAATCAGTTCCCGTCAAAAGAGTAAATGCGTAAGCTGTAATTGATTATTCTGTTTTGCTGCTGCTCAGCACCGTGGCGATGGCCGAGGGAATAACGCGAATTTTGGTGTTGCTGCCCTCATCGACTTTCAGCACAATTTCATCATCCCGTACATCAAGGACGGTGCCGTAAATACCGCCGATGGTGCGCACGCGATCATTCTTTCTCAGGGAAGAAACCATCTTCTGGTGTTCCTGCTGTTTTTTGCGCGGGCCGCGGAACATAAACAAAAAGATATATACGCCCAGAATCAGAAACATCACCCACATCAGCGGGTTGGGCTGATATTCTTCCCGTCCCGGTTCATCCGGCGCCTGTGCAGCGCCGTTTTCCTGCGTTGTTGTCGTCGTTGTCGGGGCGGCCTCTTCCATCGTAATGACCGTTCCTTCCGGCGCCGAATTGCCGGACTCCTGCGCCGAAGCAAGCATCCATAATGATTTCATTGCATCATTCCTTCGCTATTTGTCAGTTCACATTGATTTTCGTTTTTATGTTTTTCGACAAAGGCATCCGCCCACGTGTCGAAGGTTCCGTCTTCAATCTGTTTTCGAATCTGCGTCATCAGACGCTGATAGTACGTCAAATTGTGCAGCGACACCAAAATCGGTCCGAGCATCTCGCCGACATTGAAAAAATGCCGAATAGCGCCGCGGCTGAATCGCCGGCACGCCGGACATGGACAATCCGCCTCAATCGGTCCGGTGTCCTGCGCATAGGCGCTGTTGCGCATCCGCATCGGGCCGTCGGCGGTGAACGCGAAGGCGTTGCGTCCGTTTCGCGTCGGCAGCACGCAATCGAACATATCCACGCCGGCGCGAACCGCCTCGACCATATCCACCGGCATCCCCACCCCCATCAGGTAGCGGGGCTTGTTCTCCGGCAGCAGGGCGGCGGTATGCCGTACCGTTGCCGTCATCCGGTCGTGTCCTTCGCCGACGCTCAGTCCGCCGATGGCATAGCCGTCAAAATCCATCGGCGCCAGCGCCTCGGCGCATCGCGATCGCAGCGGCAAATCCACTCCGCCTTGTACAATGCCGAACAGCATCTGTCGGTCATTGCCATGTACCGCTTTGCATTGCTCGGCCCAGCGAATCGTGCGTTCGACGGCTTGTTTTAGCCGTTGCTGCGGGCACGGCCACGGCGTGCATTCATCAAAACACATAATGATGTCCGCACCCAGCCGATTCTGCGTTTTGGTAGCGGTTTTGGCGTCCAGATAAATCTTTGCGCCGTCAATATGACTGGCAAACTCCACGCCGTCGTCGCCAATGCGATTAAGCGTGCTGAGCGAAAAGACCTGATACCCGCCGCTGTCGGTCAGTATCGGCCCGTCCCAGCCGGTCAGCCCATGCAGATCGCCCAGCGCCGCGACCACATCCGGCCCCGGACGCAGCAGCAGGTGGTACGTATTGGCCAACATTATCTCAGCGCCCGTCTGTCGCACCTGCGCAGGCAGCAGCCCTTTGACTGAGCCGCGCGTGCCGACCGGCATGAAGGCCGGCGTTGCCACAGCGCCGTGCGGCGTGGTCAATCGTCCGCGTCGGGCGGCACTGTGCCGGTCCGTTCGAATCAGCTCAAAATGGTTCATTGTGCCGCCGTCGTCTGAATCGTTACCAATCTTGCCTCGGGATAATAGAACGACAGAATCTCATCGTAATGATGTCCCTGTCGTGCCAAGCCCTGCGCACCATACTGACACAGCCCGACGCCGTGTCCGAATCCGCGTCCGTTCTCAAAGCGGATACCGCCGTTGATTTTAACTAAATCGACCAGCGTACTTCGCAGCCGTCGGCCGGTCGGATCGAGCGACAGCCGAAAATCCTCGCCGCGAACCCGATCTCTTTGGCCGTTGGCGCCAATCAGTTCCACTTGAGTAATCCGTCCCAGCGAACCGGTTTCGAGGACATTTACGTCAGCGATGTGTTCCAGTCGCTGCAATGATGGATAACGCTCCGTCAGTCGGCGCGATACCTCATCCATCGAATAGTCAACCGGTCCCCAGAAAAAATCACTGCGTCGCGATGTTCGTTCACACCATGGACACGCTGTGCCCGGCAGATTAACCCAATCGTCTCCGAAGACGGCCCGGCTGTTTTCCGTGTGTCCGCCGCAGGACGAGCTGTAATAGGCCGGAAAAATGACCTCTCTGCCGTCTGGTCCGGCAGCGACCAGAATCTGACCGGTGGTATCCAGTACCGCCTGTCGAATCCGAGTGTTTTCCGCCGCCAAACCATGATACATCTGGTTGGACTGGGTGCGCGTCACATCCCACGCACGCGCCGGGCCGAACCGATGCTGAATTGCCAGGCAATACGTCCGCGCGGCGACGGTTTGAGCCTTCAGCGCTTCAGGCTCCCAATAGCTGTACATCTCGGCGCCGATTACGCCCAGCAAATACGACTCCAGCGGAACATGGTTGATCACCTGAATGCTGTTGGCGTCTTCATTGACCCGCAGATGCAGATTACCGCGAAATCCAATGCCGTCAAGAACGAAGTAATAGGGGTCATTGGGACGCAGCATCACCTCTTGACAGACCCGATGTTCGCCGATTCGAATCCGCCCGTTCTCAAGACCCAGGTGCATCCGGCCGGTATCGGAGAAATCTGCCGTAACGCCGTTGCCGACGCCTTCCACGGTAAACCCGGCCGGAGCCGCTACCGTGCTTTGATCCAGATTGCCAAAGAGCAAAACGCGAACCCACGTGCGCTCCGGGCTGTCAATCCCAACCGCCGGTTCCACGGTGTCGCGTTTTCCGCATCCTGTTAAAAAGGCCAGCCCAATTATGCAGACCCACATCCCCGATAAAAAAGATGCAGCCACTCTGCCGCCGGCCGTTGTCAACGTTTGTATGTCCTTGCAATAATCCATAAATGGCCGCACGGATCCCACTGCGGCACGATGTCGGATTTAGTCGATTTTCCGAAGGCTCAGCCCGAACTTTGTCAGTTTTTCCTTGATTTCGTTCAGACTGGTGACGCCGAAGTTTTTGCAGCCGAGCAATTCCGGCTCCGTTTTGCTGACCAAGTCGAAAAAGGTCTTAACGCCCAGCCGGTCCAGCGCCCGACGGGCACGCACCGACAACTCCAGATCCTCAATGCCTTTTTGGAGAATTTCGGAATTTTCCTGGCGTTCCGGCCCCGACGAAGCGGTTTTCGCAGAATTTTTTTCTTCGAGGGCCATACCCAGACGCAGGTTTTTGGAGGAGAGAATTTTCTTGATTTCAAACAGGCTGGTTTCGCCGAAATTTTTATACGACAGCAATTCCGCCTCCGTCGTTCGCAACAGGTCGCCCAGCGTGGTAATGTTCATCTTCTTCAGGCAGTTGCGGCTGCGCACCGACAGCTCAAAGTCCGAAATCGGAATTTCGAGAATCTTGTTATGGCGGTCGCGGCGTTTTTCTTTTTCCTCATCATAGACCATATGGCGTGAGCTTTCGATGTCCTTGCCAAACAGCGCGGCCTTGGCGTGGTTCGGGTGGGAGGCCAGCACCATCTTGACGCACACTTCGGCCTTGTCGTATTCGCCGCGGTCTTCATGCAGCACCGCCAGATTCAGCAGGGCGTTCACCGGCGGCGGCACACGTTTGGCAAGCTGCTTGTAGTACTGAATCGCCAGCTCTTCATCCCCGCGCAGGTCGCAACTGTAGGCCAATTGAAACAACGCCTCCACATGATCCGAGTCCAGCTCCACGGCCTTGGCAAAGTGCTCCATGGCCTGTTCGTACTGGCCCTGTGCGTCGCAGAGCCGACCGAGCTGATAATGATAGGCGGCGCTGATGTTTTCGTAATTGGCACACTGCTTTAATTCTTTTTGAGCCTCGTCCGTCCGTCCGGCGCGGCGATAGGTCTCGGCCTTTTCCAGCGACACGGCCAGCGCATCGGCCCCGGCCTTGCCGGCCTTGTCAAAGTGTTCCACCGCTGCGTCGAATTGCTTTTGACGACGGCGAATACACCCCAGCGCCATCCATTTCTGCGGGCAGTCCTTGCCTTTATCGAGCAGCTCGGCCGCCGCGGCGATCTGGCCGCACAGATACAGTCCCAGCCCGCTGAGCAGGGGGTCTTTCTGTTTTTCGCTTTCCCGGCGAAACGCAATTCGATTGCGTTCGCTGGCGTTAACGATCTGTCCGAGTTTTCGGATTTCATCAAAGCCGGGCAGTTGCCCTTCAAACAGTTTGGCCGGTGCTTGGGCTAATGATAATGATACCATTTGGTTTCGGCTCCCGAATACCTGTTTCTTCGTTTTCATTTTAGCGCCCGAATCGTCATTTTCGCCGACAAAAAGGCGAAAATACCACCTCCGAGCGGGGTTCCGTTTCGATTAAACGGAACATTATAGACAACTTCGGGAATTATGCAACAGGAATTTTTCAGGCAAAAGAAGATTCAATATTGCCCAATCCCTTGATTGGCAAGGCCGGGGATTATTCGAAACAACAGCCGAGCCGCGAAAGTGAGCCGGATAATCCCCTCACAACAGCCGAACCGCGCCAGCGGTCGGATAGCGACGCCCACGGCGTTACGTTCCATCGGGCGGCTTGCGCCGCCGCGCTGTTGTCGCCGGATCATATATCAATAGCCGAGCCGCGCTAGCGGCCGGATAGCGATACCCACGGCGTTACGTCCCATCGGGCG
>OMKS01002088.1_pt1 | contig 17093 bp, 15 predicted proteins | sample 1674721 | NCBI WGS metagenome assembly OMKS01 (sample SAMN06264996, study PRJEB25208) | sediment metagenome | isolation source: hot spring sediment | place: USA: California | collected 2014-09-02
GCATACGAGATCTAGTACGGTCTCGTGGGCTCGGAGATGTGTATAAGAGACAGGTTAATCAGCTCATCACCCACGAGAAGGACAGAGACAGACTGCTGCAGCGGGCGTGTGAGATTCTCACCGAGACGCGGGGTTACAAGTCTGCATGGATCGGAATACGGGATCCGGGAGGCGGCCTTCATGCCGCGGCCGAATCGGGCATAGGGGAAAAATTCACTTCCGTACGATCAGAACTCGAACGCGGCGCTTGGCCCGAGTGCTGCCGTAACGCGCTGGGAGGGACCGGTGTTGCAGTCGTATACGAGACTGCAAGCAACTGCCCTAAGTGTCCTCTTTCGAGTGACTATAGGGATGCGGCAGCCATGGCAGGCGTCCTGCGCCATTCCGACCGCGATTATGGTGTACTGGTTGCGGCCCTGCCGGTGGATGTGGCCGGCGAGGGAGAAGAACAGTCGCTATTTATGGAACTTGTGGGAGATATCGCTTTTGCACTGTTCAGCATCGAAAGCGACAGAAGAGAACGTGAGCGCGCGTTGGCGGCTTTGAGGGACTCTGAGGCCAGATGCCGTAAGCTTTTTGAAACAAGCACCGATGGTATTTTGATTGCCGACATCGAAACAGGAAACTTACGATATGCAAATCCCGCCATCTGCCGTTTCCTCGGGTACTCCGGAGCGGAGTTCACGACAATGAGCATGGCGGACCTTCATCCGGAGACTGATTTACCGAGGGTAATGGCCGATTTCGAAGCACAGTTGAAAGGGGTCAAGACGTTGGCTCAGGAGATTCCCTGCCGTAGGAAGGACGGCTGCATTGTTTTTGCCGATGTCAATGCCGCCTCCATCACTCTCGATGGCCGGGCATGTCTGGTGGGGTTTTTCCGGGATATCTCCGAACGTAAACAGGCGGAGACGGAGCGTGAAAAACTTCAGGATCAGTTGATTCAGGCCCAGAAAATGGAAGCGGTTGGCCGGTTGGCCGGCGGTGTGGCCCATGATTACAACAATATCCTCAGCGTCATAATCGGTTACTCCGAACTGGCCATGGACAAAGTGAGGGCGGAAGGTCCGCTTCGGGAAGACTTGAAGGAAATCTATGACGCCGCCAATCAATCCAGGGACATTACGCGGCAGTTGCTGGCCTTTGCCAGGAAGGAAGTCGTTACGCCTGAGACGCTGGATCTGAATGCAACCGTGGAGAGCATGCTCAAAATTCTGCGAAAATTGATCGGCGAAGACATTGATCTGGCCTGGCATCCGGGCAAGGTGCTTTGGCAGGTCTTGATGGATCCCTCCCAACTTGACCAGATTTTGGCCAATCTGTGCGTCAATGCCCGCGATGCCATCGCCGACGTAGGAAGGATCACCATCGAAACGGGAACGGTGACCATCGACGGGGATTATTGTTCCGAGCATGCGGGATTTATTCCCGGCGATTTTGTCCTGCTCGCGGTGAGCGACGACGGATGCGGCATGGACCGTGAGACGATGGAAAACATCTTTGAACCCTTTTTTACTACCAAAGGTGTGGGGAAGGGAACCGGCCTGGGGTTGTCTACGGTTTACGGCATCGTGAAGCAAAACAACGGCTTCATCAATGTCTACAGTGAACCGGCCCGCGGCACGACGTTCAGGATCTACCTACCCGGACAATCGGGCGATATCTCGGGGAAACCGAAGATAATTGATGAGCAGGTTCCGAACGGCAACGGTGAGACCGTGCTGGTGGTGGAAGACGAAATTTCGATTTTGAAACTGACCGAGCGAATTCTTACCCGATGCAACTACAAGGTTTTGTTAGCCAAAAGTCCTTCAGAAGCGTTTAAATTGGCCGAAGTTCATTCCCGTGAACTATCTCTGCTGATCACCGATGTTGTCATGCCAGAGATGAACGGTCGGGAATTGGCCGACCAATTGAAAAAACTTTGTCCAGGGATCAAGTGCTTATTTATGTCCGGCTACACCGCTAATATCATAGTACACCGGGGCGTGCTCGACGAAGGCATCCAGTTTATCCAAAAGCCTTTTTCAACCAGAGGCCTGGCCGCCAAAGTCAGGGAGGCATTGGATAAGTAAACAAAAGGATCTGATTTAGGGAGGAGATGGAACGGAGGAAAGATGCCTGGTTAGGTGCCGGTGACGCTTTCGGCAGCGGTGGGCGGCTGCAGACGTGCATTCTGGTAGACGGCCCTGGAATTCGTTTCGCGATTGATTTTGGCACCCCTTCCCTCATTGGCCTGCGCAGGCAGGGGATCGAACCCAATACGCTCGATGTGATCGTGATTGCCCACCTTCACGGTGATCATTGTGGAGGGGTACCGTTTCTGTTGCTTGAATCCATGCTTGGTTCGAAGCGCAAGACACCCCTTACCATTGTCGGGCCAACCGGGTCAAAGGTTCATCTACGGGCAATGCGCGATGTCCTCTTTCCCGGAAGTGACGCGATGCAACCCAAATTCGCTTTGGAGCACATGGATTCATCACGGCCCTGTCACCATCGGCGGCAAGAAGATGTCCAAATCGGCCGGGAATTCGGTTTTTGTGAAAGACCTTCTAAAGGATTTCAGCCCCGAGGCCCTTCGTCTTCTGTTGCTCAACCGCCATTACCGAAAACCCCTGGATTTCTCACCCGAGAAACTTTCCTCGGCTCAGACCGCCCTTGTCCGGTTGCACCGAAGGCTCCACCGGCTCGGTCTGAAGGCGGGCGGAGAGGATTTTAAACCGACGGAAGGCGTGAGACGACCGTCGCCCTCGGCTGAGGTCTTCCGTGGCCGTTTTCTTGACTTTCTGGCACAGGATATCAACACTGCTGCTGCATGCGCTTTTTTGTTCGATACGGTAAAAAAAATGGAATCTGAAGATGCATCGAATCGGAAGTTTGACCCGGTTTTCTTCGTATCCTCAGATATCCGCGCCCTATTCGGCGAAGTCTTTAAAGCCGGTGCTGTGCTCGGAATCATCAATCCTTGCCCCGTAGCCTTTCTTTCAAAATGGGCGCCGCATTGAGCCTTCCCCGTAAATCTCATCCATCCAGTCCTGGATGATGCCATGTCCTGAGGGTTTCTTGGTTCGAACTAAAGGTAAAACCTGTTTGACATATCGCAAAAGTTGATATAAAGTCTTATCTTGTTGGTGCTCATCAGAGAAACAGCAGATGGAGATGGGCTAAACCTGCCACGTATATTGAAGGATTGAATGCATGTGGTTTCTTTTCGGCTTCACCTGAGGTTTCAGACCGGTTGACTACCCGGATTCGGTAGGCTCGAAGTCTGGCCGAGGTCAAGAAACCTCCCTTTCCTGATTCTTCTTCATTAGATCTCCGATCAGACTTTTCGTGCCGGTCATTCATCTTGGGGGCAATGGTGCTGGGCACCCCGCGGGCTTCAAACCCGTCGGCCCGGTCAAACAAACCGGGAGGATGTTCGATTCCCCTTGCCCCCTCCATCCTTCGCTTGAAATGCAGCGAAAAGCGAAGGATACCTCGACGCGACTTCAAATAGCGACCCCGGGCCTTACTGTGACTCGAAGATCACGCTTCAATCAACAACATGGCGTGTCGAGGGTTAAATACTTTTGAACGATCAAATCATGGGAAAGGCAAAGCACTACATCACAATGGGAGTCGCCGGGCATGTGGATCACGGAAAAACATCCCTGGTGAAATCCCTGACAGGGATTGATACGGATCGGCTCGAGGAGGAAAAACGCCGGGGGCTTTCCATTGAATCGAGCATAGCCCCTTTTGAAATGGAGGACGGCATTGGAATTGCCCTGGTGGATGTCCCGGGCCACACCGATTACATAAAAAACACCATCCGGGGGCTGTCTGCCGTCGATGCTGCAATACTTGTTGTGGCGGCCGATGAAGGTTGCATGCCGCAAACAAGGGAGCACCTGGACATGCTGGGGTTGCTTGGCGTACGCAGCGGGTTCGTGGTCCTTACGAAGGTTGATCTCGTGGATGAAGAGACTTTGGATCTGGCAGAGATGGAAATCATCGACGAGATTGAAGGCAGCTTCCTCGAAGGCGCCCCGATTGTGCGCTTCTCAGCCCTTGACCGCAGGGGGCTGGAAGGAGTCCGTAGCGCAGTGAAGTGTTCCGCGGGTCAGGTTACACCGAAGGAAGTCGGGAAACCGTTCCGGCTGTGGATCGACCAGGTACGAAGCAATCCGGGATTCGGGACCGTTGTCACAGGCACGATCAGCGCCGGCTCCATTTCTTTGGAAGACACCGTAAAAATTTTCCCTGCAGGGGTCCAGGCGCGTGTGCGGTCACTGGAAGTCCACAACCGCAGAACCACCCGTGCGGTGGCAGGTCAGCGTGTCGGAATCAATCTGCACCGGGTTTCCGTGGGCGAGGCGTCGAGAGGTATGGTCCTGGCCGATATTCAGAGCCCATCCCCCTTCAGGTTCATCAATGCGGCCCTAACCCTACTTACCAATGCCCGGCGGCCTGTGACTTCCAGACAGATGCTTCGAATTCATGCGGGAACAGCTGTCGCAAATGCCCGCATTTTCATGATGGAAAAGGAGTCCTTAAAGGCGGGTGAAAGCGGATTGGTTCAGCTGCGGATGAAAACTCCATTTCCTGCCGCACCGGGGGAAAAACTCGTCGTCTGCCCGTTGGGGGAGCATCGCATTTCGGGGGGAGGTAGAATTCTGGAGGTGACAGGCGAGAAGTTCCGCGCCTCAAAAGCCCCTCGTCTGCTTCCGTATCTGGAGGAACTCAATCGGGAAAACCTCCAGGGGGCTCTGGAAAATCTTCTCCCCGTTCAGCAAAGGCGACTTCTGTCCGCCAGAGAGATGGCAGACAGAACAGGTTTCGCAGCCGATGAAATCGAGCGGAAAATCAAAGCCATGATGCGTAAAGGCAAGGTCGTACGCCTGCGTGTCGAGAGATTTATAGCTCGGGAATCTTTTGACGGCTTTATGCAGGAGGCCCTCCATGCGGCCCGCTCCCTGTCGAGGGACTTTCCTCTGAAGAGTCATTTCAACGCCGTGGAAATCAACTCGCGTCTTCCCCATCCCCTGGAGTGGGAATTGATCGAAAAAATACTGGATGATCTGGCTGCCAGAAGAATGCTTCTAAAACAGAATGGTGGATATATCGCTCCGGACGCCCATGGTTCACTTTCCGATACCCAGAGAGAGATTGTAATGGCGATTCTGACCTCCTCGGCTAACGCAGGGCTCGCTCCGTTGAGCGTGGACAGGGTATGGAAATTGACCGAGAGGAAATTTTTGAAAAATGACATAAGGAGGATGGTTAACTATCTGAATCAAAAAAATAAAATAATGATTCTGAATGACAAAAGGTTCCTGTCTCCGGGTGCCGTCGAAGAGATCAAGTCCAGGGTCGGTGCGGTGATTCGTTCCCGGGGTGCTTTCACGATAGGGGATTGCAAGCAAAGCCTGGGATACGGTCGAACGGTAGCCATTCCGATCCTGGAATACCTGGACACCATTGGTTTCACACGCCGCGAGGGAGATATCCGGGTATTCATGGAACGAAATCCGTGACCAAACCATGTTACGTCAAACTTGTAAGCTCCGTAGATGATCGGTGCACTCGGAGCGGCTTTGCTGGCAGGTGAGCGTTAAAAACTCAAAAAATACGGTTCTTTTATTAACCCTGAAGAAGGAATAGGAGGAAAACGATGGAATGTAAGAGAAGGCTTTCACTGGTAATTTGTTTTATTTTTGTATTTGTTTCCTTGAGCATGGCTATGACATGCCATGCCGAAGACCTGCTCGACAGGATCGGAAAGTCCGGAAAGATTACGATGGGGTTTCGTGAAGGTTCCGTCCCCTTTGGATTTATGAATGAGAAAGGGGAATGGGTGGGTTTCGGCCTGGACCTCGGCTATGAAATCGTCAATGCTTTGAGCTCGAAATTCGGAAAAGAAATCAAACTGGTGAAGGAGCCTATCAATCCAAAAACCCGTATCCCCCTGGTGGTTAATGGAACGGTCGATATCGGCATCGGGTCGACTACAATCACCCTGGCAAGAGAAGATGTGGTGGATTTCAGCCTGCCGTATTTTCTGACCGGCACCAGGCTGTTGGTTCCCAAAGGTTGTTCCATCAGGGATTTCCCAGACCTGGCGGGAAAACGTGTCGGCATGGGCAGCGGATCCACCGCCAACATAAAAGGCATCGACAAAGCGATGGAATCCGGCCTGATCCAACCTGCCTGCGAAAAGATTCTCTTCGAAGAACACAACAAGGGATTCCTGGCCCTGCAGCAGGGAAAAATCCACGCATATTTCACCGACGCCAGCATTCTTGCCGGCATGAAGGCGAAAGCCCAGAATCCGGACGATTGGGAAATCGTAGGCGGATATTTGACCTATGAACCCTATGGAATCATTCTTCCGGAGAATCAGGGAAAATGGCGGGATTTTGTGAACGCAACGCTGATAAGAATGATCAAGAGTGGAAAGTTTGAAGAAATATACAACAAGTGGTTCGGACCGAACGGCGAAGTGCCATTACCCATGAGCGAAGAGTACAAGACATTGCTGAAGGCCTTGAGCTATCCGGACTGAGGCAGGCACTGCCTCCCCCATCCCCCGCCCGCAAGGGTTGGGGTATGGGGGATTGGGCAAAAGGACCATTTATGGATGGTAATGAGTTGGAACGATTCATTCGGTGTAAATTATGGGTTTTATCAATTACAATTTCGACTGGAGTGTTCTCTGGCGTCATCCTTATGGTGAGTTGTTGATAAAAGGAATTTTAACAACTCTTCACCTGTCTTTGCTCGCCTGGATACTCGCCGTGGTGTTGGGCCTTACGGTAGGGATCCTAAGAGTATTGCAGTCTCCGCCGGTGCGTTTCTTCGGAAGCGCTTATGTGCATATATTTCGTAACATCCCTTTTCTGGTGCAACTTTTTTTCTGGTATTTCGCAGCTCCGCTGCTGCTGCCCGCATCGACCCAGGAATGGCTGTATGACAATGTTCCCAATTATTCTTACTGGGCCGGCGTGGCCGCCCTGGGGACCTATACGGCTTCCCGGGTGGCGGAACAGTTTCGCTCGGGATTGCTGGCGATACCCCGGGATCAATACCGGGCAGCCTATTCCACGGGCCTCACCACTTTCCAGACCTATCGTCACGTGATCGTTCCCTATGCCTTCCGGATTATCATTCCGCCGTTCACAACCGAGTTTCTCACCTGCTTCAAGAATTCGGCGCTCACAATGACCATCGGCGTCATGGAAGTCACTCATACGGCCTATTACATCGATTCCTTCACCTGGCACGGCCTCGAAACGACCACGGCCGCCAGCATGGTTTATTTGTCGATTGCGTTGTGCGTGGTTTTTCTGATGTCGGTTTTGGAAAAGAGAATTCACATTCCGGGTATGATCGACAGGAGGCATTGAGTCATGGACCTGGGTGTAATCGCAAGAAATTTTCCTTTCATGGCCGGAGGGCTCCTTCTGACTTTCGAGCTGGCCCTGATTACCATCGCCGGAGGTTTTCTGGTCGGTGTCGTTCTGGCGCTGTGCCGTCTTTCCTCCAGGAGCTGGCTCTATTATCCTGCGACTGTCTATGTTCATTTCTTTCGCGGTCTGCCGCTCATCCTGGTAATTTTCTGGCTTTATTTCCTCTCCCCGGTGGTCACCGGAAGTTCCCTTAAAGCATTCAATGCAGCCATTATTTCCTTTGTTCTATTCGAGGCCGCATATTTTGCTGAAATAATTCGTGCAGGGGTACAGTCTCTGTCCAGAGGCCAGATTATGGCGGCCTATTCCACCGGACTGACACAATTTCAATCCGCACGCCACGTAATTCTGCCACAGGCGGTGCGTAACATGGTGCCGGCACTTGTCACACAGGCCGTGATCATTTTTCAGGATACGTCCCTTGCCTACGTGATCGGGCTGAGAGAATTTCTGCGCCGGGTCAACCTGGTGGACGCACGGGAGGCCCGGTCCGTGGAATTGTACCTTTTTGCGGGGTTGGTCTACTTTATAATCTGCTCGGTGGGCTCCATGGCCGGCAGCCGTCTCGAAAAACGTACGAAAAGGAGTTGACAGATTGATCGATATTAAAGGCGTGAGTCTGTGGTACGACAACGACCGTCGAGTTCTCGATGATATTACTGAAGTGATTGGAACAGGCAGGACCGTGGTCATCTGCGGACCGAGCGGCTCGGGAAAGAGTTCACTGCTCAGGTGCATCAACGGCCTGGAACATTTTCAAAAAGGCGAGATTTTTATCGACGGGATATCCGTCCAGGATACCAGGACGGATATTCATAAGCTTCGCGCACGGATAGGCATGGTGTTCCAGCATTTCGAACTCTATCCCCACATGACCGCCATGCATAATATCACTCTGGCACCGATGCAGGTCTACAAGAAGACCAGGCGCGAGGCCGAGGAAAAGGCTATGGCACTGCTTGAAAGAGTGGGGATCCACGAGCAGGCATTCAAGTATCCGGAAGAACTTTCCGGAGGCCAGAAACAGCGGGTCGCCATCGCCAGGGCTCTTGCGATGGAGCCCGGGACCATGTTGTTCGACGAACCCACCTCTGCTCTGGACCCGGAGATGATCAGTGAGGTGCTCGATGTCATGGTCGGCCTTGCAAGAGGAGGTATGACGATGATTGTGGTGACTCATGAGATGGGGTTTGCACGGGAAGTCGCAGACAGAATCATGTTCATGGACGAGGGACGCATCATTGAAAATGCAGGCACAAGTGAGTTCTTCAACAACCCGAAAAGCCCGAGAACCCGGCAGTTTCTGCGCCGCATTTTAAACTACCATGCATGAAGGCAGGGAGAGGGATCATTTCAAATGAAACAGCATAATATTATATCTATTTTGTGTGAAGATCAGGCTAAAATGGGATATAAGGATAAAATATTCTCCGCTCAACATGGCTTCTCTGCATTCATTGAAGCAGGAAAACGAATTCTTTTTGATACGGGTCCCACGGGTGTTTTTGCCGATAATGCCAGTCTGCTTGGAATTGATTTGAAAACCACTGATATGATCGTACTGAGTCACGGTCACTGGGACCACGCAAACGGCCTGGAAACACTCGAGGCGGGAGATTTCCCCCGTATTCCTCTTCTGGTGCATCCAGGCGCGTTCGTTGACAGGCGAAAGGCAACAGGTGAATATAATGGTATATTTTGCAGCAAGGAAGCTCTTGCCGAAAAATTCGAGCTTATTCTGTCAAAAGGGCCTTATCGAATTTCCGATGCCATCTATTTTCTTGGTGAGATCCCGAGGTTGAATGACTTCGAAGCTAAAATGACTTCGTTTTTTTACTTCGATAATGGAGAAAAAGTTCAGGACTTTATTCTGGACGATACGGCTCTTGCCGTAAAAACAGCCAAGGGCTTGGTCATCGTTGCGGGGTGTTCCCATTCGGGTATCTGTAATATTATTGAATATGCCAGGCATGTGACGCACGAGGGAAAGGTCCATGCCGTTTTGGGCGGATTTCATTTGCTGGGAGATCAGGCTCAACTGGATAGAACGATCGATTTTTTTCAGCGAAACAGGGTCGAGAATTTATATCCCATGCACTGCACCGATTTACCTTCTTTGGCGAAATTTTATACGAGCTTCGGCATAAAAAAGCTCTGCACCGGCGACAGAATTTTCTTTAACACGGAAAATCATGGGTAGGGATATTCTGGAAATTTATCATAAATTTATTTTTGTTCGATGGTTTGGCTAAAAATAATAATGGGTCTTTAATGGAATCCCCGGCCATCAAATATCTCAAAAAACGGAGGAGCAAGTGGATTCAAATAAATTAGAAGAAATGCCGGCCATCACACCAGAGATGATCATCCTGGATGTCGTTTCCATGCATCCGAAAACAGAAGAAGTGTTCAAACGGTACGACGAAAAGGCCGGTGTATGCCTTTGCTGCCAGGCTCTTTTCGAGCCTCTCGAAGATGTGGCGAATAAATTCGGCCTGGACCTGGAACAGCTGTTGAGTGATCTCAGAACGGCTGCAAGGTGAGTCGACGCCTTTTCTTGATGCTTTACACCTGATAAAGAGTATCGCCGGATTTTTACAATGCCACCCAAAGGCTCCTTCCCTTTCATTTTGTAGGAAAGACCCATCTGAAAACTCCAGGAGGAATTGAAAGTCGCCGTATAAAGTGGGGGATCGCCTTTAAGGGCGCTTCCCCCAGGGTTCCCGACAGATCCCTTTTCAGTGGTCGTGGTCGTGGGCCTTGGCATCGTGGCCTGGATGGGGGTGGTCCATATCACAGTCCATGGGAACCACGATGGGGTAGCCGCCGATGATGTGGAGGTCCACGGGCACGCCGTAGACCTCCTGGACCATATCGCTGGTGAGTTCTTCCACTCGTCCGGCCGCAAACACCGCACCGTCCTTGAGCAGCAGGAACTTGTGGGCGAAGCGCAGGGCCGTGTTCAAATCGTGCATGGTCATGACCCCGGCCATGCCATGTTCATCCACCACGCGGCGCAGCATTGTGAGGATGGCGATCTGGTTGCGCAAATCCAGGGAACTGGTGGGTTCGTCCAGTAAAAGGATCCTCGGTTCCTGGACCAGAGCCCTGGCTATGGCCACCTTCTGCAGTTCGCCGCCACTGATTTGGTCGATATAGCGCAGCTGCAAATGCACCAGACCCAGGCGCCGCAGCGCAGCTTCCACGATTTTCAGGTCATCGTCCTCTACCTTCCAGCGCACGTGGGGCATGCGCCCCATGAGCACGGCGTCGAATACCGTAAAGCGGCTGGTTTCGCTCTTCTGGGCCACGTAGCCGATACTGGTGGCGATCTCTGCCGGTCGGAGCCTGAGCACGTTGTGCCCCTCCAGGAGCACGGTGCCTCCGGCCGGCTTGTGAATGGCGTTGATGCACTTGAGCAGGGTGGTTTTGCCCACACCGTTGGGTCCGAGGATGGCCAGGAGCTCCCCGGCCTCCACGCCGAAGCACATGGCCGATAGCACGGGGTGTCTGTTGTAGCTGAAATGCAGGTCATGCACCTGGAGCATCATGTCTTGCCGGCTGGTCATCGTCGTTGTCCCCTGATGATGAGATAGATAAACACGGGCGCACCCATGAACGCCGTGAGCACGGACACCGGCAGCACGTTGGGCGCCAGTATCAGCCGGGCCACGGTGTCCGAAACGAGGAGCAGCAGAGCCCCCAGAAAGACGCTTGCAGGGAGGAGAAAGCGCTGATCCGAACCGATGATACGGCGCACCATGTGTGGCACCACCAGCCCTACAAATCCGATGATCCCGAGAAAGGCGATGATCACGGCCGTGAGCAGGGAAGCGAGGAACATGCCCAGCACGCGTACGCGTTCCACGCGCACTCCCAGGCCTTTGGCGGTCTCGTCTCCGGCGTCCATGGCGTTGTAGTTCCAGGCGTTGCAGATGAAGAACACCGCCCCTGCAAGGCAGCCCACCGCCATGACGCCCAGGTGAGGCCAAGTGGCCCTGGCCGCATCGCCAAAGGTCCAGAAGACCATGGCAGCCAGCTGCACGTCGTCGGCAAAGTATTGCAGGAACATGGTCCCGGCGGTGAAAAGCGCCCCGAGGGCCACGCCCGTGAGCACCATGACCTCGGGCGTGGCGCCGCGGACCCGTGAGATGAGCACGATGACCCCTGCGGCCAGCATGCTGCTGAACAGCGAAGCGGTCAGGGTCAGCATGGGGCTGGTGATGGTCACCGCTCCCACGCTGGTCGAACTCATGGCGCCGGTGCCGAAGAGCATCACGCTCAGGGCTGCGCCAAAGGCCGCGGCGTGGGAAATGCCCAGGGTAAAGGGGGATCCCAGCGGGTTGCGCAGGATGGACTGCATCACCGCCCCTGACACCGCCAGCCCGGCGCCTGCTACCATGCCCGCAAGGGCTTGGGGCAGCCGGATGTTTAAGATGATGACCTCGTGCCTTCGCGGCACCTCCCAGCCCAGGAGGGTCTTGGCCACCGTGAGAATGGGCACGTCGGCCGCGCCCAGGGAGATGGACACCACCAGGGCCGCTACCAGGGCCACTGCCGTGGCCGCGATGAACGCGATCTTCCAGCCGATGTAGCGACGGTATTCTCCGGCACCTGTCCGTTGTTAAAGTGCATGCTACTGCATTGATAGCGGACTGAAAACCAGCCCCTGAAAAAGGTCGTTCATCTTGGAAAACACCGGCTTGCCCACCAGGAAGGTGTAAATATCGTCCGTCTTGGCCACGGGATCGATATCCGCGAAGCGCTCCGGATACAGTATTTTGCCGATGAAATACGCGTTGGCGAGCACGGAGCCGTAGTTGGTGGTGTACCAATTGTACGGCAACACACCGTAGACCAAACCTTTCTTTACCGCGGTAAGAGTCCTGTAGGCCGGATCGGTGCGTAACTCATGCAGCCCGCCTGCGTTATCCCCCATCTGCAGAGTTGAGAGATCCAGGAACAGGACGTCCGGATCCCACTCCACAATCATTTCCTTTGCGATGTCGGCGTGTCTCAGCTCCTTGCCATCGACAACCGCAGACGAGGCCAGGTTTCTGGCATGCAGAAAACCGAAGGGCGGGTAGGTCGGCTCCGTGGAATGAAAGCCGTGGGGGCCTTTCATGGCTACGCCCCCGATGTAAACACGGGGCTGCGCCTCTTCAGGGATGCCGGCGGTGCGCCGCACCAGATCGGCAATGGTTTCCTGGAAAAAGGCCATAACCTCCTCGGCCCGTTGTTTCCTGCCAAGCACTGCGCCCATGGTCCGCAACGAGGTGAAAAACTTATCACGCCCTTTTCCCAGATTGCCGTATTCCAGGGGCAGCACGGGGATGCCCGTTTTCTGCTGCAGGGTCTTGGGGTTCATACCCATGCCCGCGTAGGTCTTGAAAATCAGCTGCGGTTGTGGCTCCAGGGTCAGGATCAGTTCGGGATTATCATGTCCCCGGAATTCGCCGAATGTGGGCAGTTTCTTGAATTGCGGATTCGCCAGGGCATAGGGGCGGGCGTCGAAATTCGAACGCCTTGTCTCCATGTCGTCCACCGCCACGGCGCGGTCCTGGGCATGCAGGTAGACCAGGAGTCTGAGACAGCCGGGGCCGGAGCAGATGACCCGCTTCACTTCAGCCGAGATCTCGGGTTTATTGCCCAGGGCGTCCTTGATTGGCTTGGACAAGGCCGCAACGGGCAGACAGAGGGCCAGCAAGAGTGCCGGCAGCATTATGCGGTAAAAATGTTTCATAAGAACCTCCTTGATAAAGTAAGCATTTTGGTTGTGTACTTTAATGAAAAATGTATCTTCTTCACCTTTTCTAAAAAAATGCATTACTTTCACACATCTTTTATAATCTCCTTCAAGTGTTTATTAATCAGCATGTCCACCAGATGGGGCAGGGGCTCTTTGCCGGCAGCCACTATCACCACCTATTCCTGGTGAAGCGGGATGAGAACCTTGGGGGCCGAGCTGGTAGTTATTGGTTCAAAATGACCGAGTAAGGATTTCCTGCCGCAATCCTGTCGGCCAGAGAGGCTTTCCCGGAAAAAGACTTCAGTTCGACGATGTATTCGAGAAGCTGCGGCTTAGGAAGGCCGGCGAGTCCACGAGACATCTTGACCCGGGCAATCCAGAACATGGGATCTGCAGGGCCGCCCTCGGGGGCCATCTCTCCGGGTTTGACGCCTATCACCTCGTAGGCTTTGCCCCAGTCGAAACCAAGGACTACGCCTTCACATCTGTCCGCTTTTTTGTTTACCCGCATCGCGATCGTGGCAGGCCTGATTTTACCGCTGGAATATTCCGCCAGAGTTTTTCCGTCCATGGCCATTGAATATCCGGATGATTTTCCGGCGGTCGTGTTGAACATCACCTGAAGGGCGTCGGCCGCGCATTTGCCCGGGGCGGTGACGAATACGTACCGGTCGCCGGCCTGGAGAGGCATTTTTTCAATCAGATGAAGCCCGGCGATGTAGCCGGAATTCAACCCTGGACAGAAATGGTCGTGAAAGGTCGCCGCATGCAGGAGCGGCCACGGTGGGTCGGCCGCCCATGTGAGACTTATGCTGATCACCGAGAAAATCCTCCCACCGATCAAACCCGATGCAGCCTTTTTCCAGCCTTCCGGTGAAAGGATTGACGCGGGTGATGCATCCATGGTCTGGCGATGGAAATCTTCGCCTGTCCATTTGAAAAACACCACCTTACCGGTGTGCTTCCGGTAGACCGAACACCACAGGGGCTCTTCGACGGATGTGTGTATTGCCAGGAGCGAACGAATTCCCGGGCTGCAGCCGGTTTTATCCCGGGCTGAATCGAGAAACGCCTCGGTGCTCTCCCCGTTTATTGTGCCGTAACCGGCGTTGGTTAGCACAAGCAGGTTCGGATCGCCCTTCTTAAGTCCTGTTTCGGCGATCACCTCCGCCATCAATTGATCGGCTTTCTCCAGCGTTTCGGGGATAGTTGCAGCGCTCCCGGCGAACGGGTTCATCAATGCCACGGCAAGAACGGCAAGAAACATCTTTCCAATTTTTTTCATTCCGAATCTCCTTCATCGAGTATGCTCCGGGGTGTTCTCCATTCTTCGGAAAGATTATTCTCGCCCGGGCCTTATGTTATTCTGAATCGTCGGGTCTCTGCCGGCTTTTACATGTTGTTTTCCGTTAGGTCTTTAACGGTTCAAAACAAAAAAAGCCACGAAGATCCGCTTTCCTTACGGCGAGGACCTTCGTGGCCTGCTATTTTTATCCCGGAAAGTTACATGAAGCATTTCCCGGGTCTTACCAGTGAATGTTCAACGAGCTTTTCCAGCCCTTCATGGGCTGACTGCCTTGTCGTTATTACTGACAAATCACCTTTTATCTGTCAAGAAAATTCGCTTCGCATTCAATCAGCTAAAATAAAAATTTTACTACATTGGATTGCGGGATTCGCCGCATGCTCTTTTCAGACAACCGCTTGATTCCATCTTGGCGGGAATGTTCCATCCGGGGTCCCCGGATGGATTCTAGAAAGTCAGTCTTGCTCGTAGCGCAAATGCCCATAGGTCATCGTTGTCCCTGTCTCCGTCGGGATTTTTCACCCATTGAATGTCGGGGGTAATATTGAGGTGATCGTTGACCTTGAAATTGTAATAGATTTCAAGGTGATGCTCATCAGCAGTATCGATGCTGTTTGTGCGGTCCAGTTTTTCCCCCGCATCTCCGATGACGGATTGACCGTAGGCCAGGCCGAAAGCGTCATCTTGCCGGCCGTAGAAATCAACGGCAAACTGAAGCCCTGCGCTCCACGCTTGTTCCACCCGGGAGACACTGCTTCGCTGTCTTCCATACCGGGCGAACAGTGTCACGGTATCGGTGATTTGCTGATCGAAGGACAGGCCGAATCCATAATTATCTTCTTTTGTTTTGTTCGGATCCAGGAGATTTTCATGGTCTTTACCGTTAAACCATCCGTATATCCGATAGTTGCCTTCACGGCCTGCGATCTTGGGCTTCAAGTCCAGTTCAATTATAGAGAAAATATCCTCGGTCACCTTGTCCCAACCTGCATCGGCATCCGCGACGCCGATTCCGATACCCCAGATATCTGCAGGGGAAATCCACAACATCGCCCCGAAACCATTGTCGTCAGGGAATTCCACGACAAGGTTGTTTGCGAATGCGCCGGACAGGAACTGGTCGGCGCTGCTGTTGGCCACGGCACTGGTGTCAAAATCCGTGGTGATGTCAATTTTCCCTACACGGAACCGCAATCGTTTTTCGATCCACGTGTGTTCATACCATAGTTCGGCGAGACCGACATTATCATCGTCGACCGGCGTATCGTTAAATCCGGAAATGGTGGGGATAATCCCGTCGATACCGTCTCCGGGCCCGGCTTCGAACAGCGAATAGAAAGTGCCGTTATCGGGAACCGGCAGGGTTAATTCCAACTCGAAAGAGGCGGAACCGGCGGTCGTGTCCCCGTCCGGACCGAGCCTTTTCTGAACCCCGGAAGAACGCTGGAGCACGCCGGTCGCACCCAAGGCCACATCCATCTTTCGATACCACTGGCTATCGTCTTTATCGGCCGAAGCCGGTGAAGTTTTTTTCTCGATGGCTTTTTCCAGCTGTTCGAGTTTGTTTTTCATCGCTTCCATCTCATCCCGCTCGACCCTCGTTTTTTCTCCAAAAGCCGGGCCGGCCATGAGTGACACCAAGAGTCCTGCAATCACCAAAATGGTCGGTCTATTCATTTCTTTTCCTCTCTAAAACTTGTATACGAGTTTCGTGGAGATGCGATAATCCTCCGATAGTTGCTCGCCGTTCAGATCCCGATAAGCCATGATGGGAACCCCAAGGCTGATGTGCATTTTGGGTGTGAACTTGATGTTGAAACCAGGGGTAAGGTGAATCGTATGGCCCCCCGTGTTTTCCTGAGTGATACCGGCTAGCTTTGCCTTAGTCATATACCTGCCGTTCATTTCCATGAAGATGTCCAAATGCCTCGAAAGGCCGTACACGTAGGCCATATTGTACTGAAAGTCATCGGGGCATTCGAAATCCTGCTCTCCCCGTTCACCGCCGGTGCTCAGGCGATAAATCAGATGTGCGCCGTAACGATGCCGCCCCGCACCTCTATGGGCTGCGAGCTCCAGTATGGGATCCCACGATCCTGTTCCCGGCTGCAAGTAGCCGGGCAGCAATTCTCCGTCCTTATGCTCGTTTGTGTTACCGGTCGGCATCTTAATCCCCAGTCCAACGGCCATATTAAAGTTGTCTCCTTTGTTTTGAGCCAGCAGGCGGTATCTCCCGATCAACCTGATATCCCCAAGGCCGAAATTGTTTTGTGTCAGGTCGTCCCGTTTGGTTTTGCGCTTCATTTCCCGACCGAGAACCGGGGCTATCACCCGAAGGTCAACGTTCCGAATGATCCCCGCCCGAAACGCAAGTTGGTAGTTTTCCGTGGTTCGTTCATAGGGTCCGGGAGCCGAATAGTTTGTTTTAGATGTCCCATCGTAAAGTTGATCTTGTTTGAAATTAACGTAGCGCAAGAGAAGTTGATATTCGCCAACATCGAATACATTTCCCCCTCCGGTATGCAACGGACCTTTAGGTTTCAATCTGTCTCTTATACACATCTCCGAGCCCACGAGACCGTACTAG
>OMKS01002093.1_pt1 | contig 17074 bp, 17 predicted proteins | sample 1674721 | NCBI WGS metagenome assembly OMKS01 (sample SAMN06264996, study PRJEB25208) | sediment metagenome | isolation source: hot spring sediment | place: USA: California | collected 2014-09-02
TTTCAAGCAGAAGACGGCATACGAGATCTAGTACGGTCTCGTGGGCTCGGAGATGTGTATAAGAGACAGCCGTTAACCTTCAGCCTGTAGTTCCTCTGTTTGAGCACCACAGGCTCGCCGTTTAAGGTGACTATTATGTCGCGCTCATCCCGCGTATCAGCCGAATACCCCAGTTTTTCAAGAATATCCCTTGCGCTGTCCCTTGACTCAACCGAAATTTCATCCCTGTCCGCCAGAGGTTCATCGGGGCCGGATTCTTTGCCGTTTACCAGTATAAGAGGCGATATTTCCATCTGTTTTTCATTAACCGACACGGTAATCACAGCGCCTGCAGGAAGTATGTCCTTAACAGAGGCGCGGGCGCTCTCCCCGTCCTTTGCCGGGCTCATATAAATACTGTCGCCTTTCTTTACCGCGTCATAAAGCGTCTTCTCCTCATTATTAATAAAGACTTTGGCATGCTCTGCCCGTCCTCCCCTTATTATCTTTACTTCGCCGTTGACAGTTGCGGTAATCGCGTCCCCGGGCCTGCCGTAAAACAGTTTCATTTTAAGCCCGGACGCAGTGAGCGCGTCAATCACCCTTATCTCCTGGGAGAAATTAATTATATTGTGTTTTTCCCCGTTTATTGTTATCTCAATAAACCCGAGCCCCCTGCCAAATAGGGCTGTTTCAAGAATGCCGACAGGCGTAATGCCCTCATTTGCCCTTAGCATTTCAGGAAGCTTGTCAAAATTTATTATACCCTCGGGAACCCTGCTCCCGACCCTGCTCTTCGGGAGCCCGAGGCTCTCCGCCAGCTTGTGCCTTAAAATCTCAAGGTTGCTTCCTCCGCCTGCCATTATAACGGCCTGGGGCGGTTTTGTGTTCAGGGTTAAAATCAAATCCGCGATATCACGCGCTATCTCGCCCGCCTTTTCAGATACTGTTTCCGTATAATCCGCGTAGCTTACATAAAACGGGTTGTTGAATATATCCTTTGACTCAATACCTATATGGGTATCAATATTTCTTTTTATCCTCTCGGCCGAGCTGAAATCAACAAGGTATTTGGAACACATCTCCTCTGTTATCTCATCGCCGGCCTTTGGTATCATGCCGTAGGCCGTTATCCTTCCCTTTTCAGTCACCGCAATATCGGATGTGCCTGCCCCCACATCCACAAGCACAAGGTTTAAGAGCCTCATGTCCTCGGGTATTGTCACCTGCAGCGCGGCTATGGGCTCCAGGGTTATATTCTCAAGCTCAAGCCCGCAGTTTTTCAGCACCTTGTGCATTGAATCAAAGACAGACCTGGGAAGAAACGTGGCAATGACCTTTGTCTCTATTGACTTTCCCGACCTCTGGCCAACAATACTCTTCATTATTTCGCCGTCAATTTTATAATAAACCGGCGAGTAGCCCACACAGTTGTAATCGTCCCCTTTTTTCGCGGAAAATGAATTGAAAGCTTTTTTGACAGCCTCGAGTTCAAGGGCTGCCGCGTCTTCCCCGGTTATCTCCCCTTTTTTCTGCGCTTCAGCGCATGCCTCCTCGGTAAAGAGGCTCCTGCCCGCGAGCGCTGTGGTGACTTTTGTCAGGCGTATATTGTTTCTTTGTTCAAGGGCGTGTTTAATGATGTTTACTGTCTTTGTCACATCTTCAATGCTGTGTATCTGCCCGTCAAGCATTGCCCTTTTTCCGTGCTCCGCGGTCTCGGCGTCAATTATTCTTATTTTCCCCGAGACGAGCTCTCCTATAATACCCGCGACTTTTCTTGTGCCTATATCAACAGCAAACTTCATCATTTGCCCCTTATTATCACAGTTTTACCGCTTCAAGCAGGACTTTGACGGATGAAATATCCGGAATAAGCAGCATGTATCCTTTTATCACCTGCTTGTCCGCCTCTGAAAACTGAGTTTCTATTGAAAGTATGCTGTTTGAAACACCCTCAAAACCCTCCGATACGGAAGTCATGACCGCTTCCGCTATATCAAAAACAAGGTTCGGGACAGACGGCAGAAGCATAAGCCCTAAAAACTCATTTAAGGCGTTCATGTAAGCTCCCGCGAGAATGTTTCCCGTCTCTTTAATCGCCGAGTTTCCGATTTCGGACAGTACTTTGGATGAACCCGCCTGCTTTTGCAAAAGCATGTCAGCAAGGGACAGCGCGCTCTCCCGTGTCAGCAGAAAGAGTATTTTCGCCGAAATATCACCAAGCACGTTCATTATTATTCCCGCAACAAGCGAATTTTTGTCGCCAATCAGCCCCGGGACATCCTTAAGCTCCATTACCCTCGCCGACGGCACGGATATCATCACCTTTTTTTTAATGAGCTGCGACAGGGCCGTTGCCGCGTGCCCTGCCCCTATGTTCCCGACTTCCTTGAAAGCATCCATCTGATTTTCATTAAGCGATAATGTCTCCATTATTTTTTTCCTCTCTTTTTTAAACTTCTGCCGTGACTTCGCCGAGAAGCGCCTGCACGTCCACAATAAGGCTTATTGAGCCGTCGCCGAGTATGGTCACGCCCGAAAAACCCCTCGCGTACTTTATAAAATCTCCGAGGCTTTTTATTGCCACCTCCTGCTGTCCAATTACGCTGTCTATTTCAAGGGCAACTTTCCTGTCCCCTGTTTCCGCGATTACAAGCGTCCTTATTTCCCCTCCGGGCCCGGGTTTTTTCAGCAGTTCCGCGAGGCTCTTGACCGGGATTACCTCTCCCCTGAGTATTATCACCCTCTTTTTCTGAATTGTTTTAATATCGCCTTCAGGCAGTTCAATTGTCTCCGTTGTATTAATTACAGGCAGGGCATAAACCGAATCCGCGGCCCTGACAAGCAGCGCCTGAATTATGGCGAGAGTCAGCGGAAGCTTCAGAATAAACTTAACTCCTTCTCCCGGATGGTTTTCTATCTTAAGCACCCCGCCAAACCCCTCTACCTTTGTTTTAACCACATCAACCCCGACGCCGCGCCCCGATATTTCATCGGTGATTTCCGCCGTTGAAAACCCCGGCATGGCAACAATATTCGCGGCCTCCTCATCGCTTTGCCTTTGAGCGTTCAGGCGTTAAAAGCCCTTTTTCAACCGCTTTTTTCTTAACCTTTTCTATGTTAATGCCGCTGCCGTCGTCAGAGACTTCTATAATTACTGAATTTCTCTCCCTCCTCGCGCCCAGCCTTATTACTCCCTTTTTTGATTTTCCCTTTATTTCCCTCTGTGCGAGATCCTCTATGCCGTGCGCTATGGAATTTCTCAGAAGATGCATCACAGGCTCGTTTATCTCCTCAAGTACGGTCCTGTCAATCTCAATATCGCTTCCAAACACCTCAAGCTCCACCTGCTTTCCCGCCTGCGCTGCAATATCACGCACCAGCCTCGGATACCTGTCAAATATATGCGCCACCGGAAGCATCCTTACATCCGTCACTTCCATCTGAAGGCTGTCAATAATTCTGTCAAACTCCTCGACCGTATCCCGAAGTTTTTCATAATTTTTTTCCTTTGTTATCTGCCCCAGCCTTATTTTTGTTATCACAAGCTCTCCGACAAGGTTCATCATTGAGTCAATTTTTTCCAGGTTAACCCTGACGCTCTGTGATACCTGCGATTTTTTTCCGGAGCCGGTTTCCCGCGCGGCCGCGCCTTTGCCCTCTTCCTCCGCCTTCTTTTCTTCCATTCCGGCTGATTTCAGCTCCTTTATCTCAATCCGGTCTATTTCGGCAATTCTTGATATGGATGAGACAACCGCGTCTTTTTCCTCTTTCGTGACAAACGCAAGCTCAAAAAAACTTCCGAAATCCCCCTCCTCAATCTCTTTTGCCGCGGGGTTTGATTTTATAATTTCGCCTTTTTCCGACAGATTCCTGGTAGCCATAAAAGCGCGCACATTTTTAAAGGCGCATGTTTTTACCAGGTAAACCCGTATTAAAAAAACCTTCAGCTCCCTTGCCTGCGCCTCCTGCAGCAGAAATTCCTCTACTTCAATGCCCGGCGCGCCGCTCTCCTCCCCGGCTTTTTCTTCGGGCCCGGTTTCAAAACTTTCAGCCATGCTCCCGCCGGCAGCCGACCCTTTATCTATAATTCTCTTTATCGCTTCCGTTGCCTCCCCGTGCCCGTCGGAAAAATCAAGATTGCGCTCCTTTATGTTTTCAATAAACCCGGTTATTATATCCGCGGATTTAAAGAGCATATTGATTACATCCTGCCCTGCCCTTAAAACGCCGCTCCTTACCCTGTCAAGCAGGTCCTCAAGCACGTGTGTAAATCCCGCGAGCTTGTCATACCCCATCGTGGCGGACATTCCTTTCAGCGTATGCGCCGCCCTGAAAAGCTCGTTCACATGCCCCAGATCTGACGGAGTTTTTTCAAGCTCAAGCAGGGAAAAATTTATGTTCCTCACGTTTTCCTCTGCCTCTTCCAGAAAAACATCCCTGTAATTTTCAGTATTCATCAGGCGCCACCGGCTGCTTTTTCAATCTGCCTTTCTATCTCTTCCGCTATCCTGTCTATCGGCTGTATGATATCAACCATCCCTTTTTCAGCGGCGGATTTCGGCATGCCGTATATTACGGATGTTTCCCTGTCCTGTGCCACTATAACCGCCTTTTTTTCCCTCAAAACAGCAGCCCCTGCTGTCCCGTCTTTTCCCATTCCTGTCAGTATAACCCCCACAACAGGGCCCATAAACTCCTCCGCAGCCGAAATCATGGTTATGTCAGCGCACGGCCTGACTCCCAGCCTTGTCGGTTTCTGGTTCAGGCTGATATAATACCTCGCTTTTTCCCTCTTTATCTCCAGATGATAATTTCCCGGCGCCAGATAAGCGTTCCCCCTGACAATCTCCTCGCCGTCAGTAGCTTCCTTGATTTTAATCAGCGAGTGCGAGTCAAGCCGTTCGGCAAGCGTCTTTGTAAACCCCTGGGACATATGCTGAATCACAATATATGACGCGGGCAGGCTTCTTTTTTGTATCCGGGGAATAACCTCGGTCAATGCCCTCGGCCCGCCCGTTGAGGCGGCTATTATGACAAGAACCTCCGGCGGCCGGCCGCCCTCTCCTGACGCTTCCTGCGTTCCCGTCCCTATGTCCGCGCTTAAAACAGTAAGCTTGCGCGCGTCAATCTGCGCCGCTGTTTTTATTTTCTCAACAAGTTCCTCTTTGACCTTCTTGATATCAAGCGAAACCTCTCCTGACGGTTTGCACACAAAATCCGCGGCTCCCGCCTCAAGGGCCCTTAATGTTGTCTCGGCTCCTTTCGGGGTATAAGCGGAAAGCATTATCACGGGTGTTGGTGTTTCTTTCATTATATATTCAAGGGTCTTTAAACCGTCAAGCCCCGGCATCTCAAGGTCCATTGTAATCACGTCGGGCTTAAGCTCGGCAGCCTTTTTTATGGCGTCCTTTCCGTCCTTTGCTGTCCCCGCAGCCTCAATTTCAGGATCCCCCTCAAGCATCTGCGTTATAACCTTCCTCATGAAAGCCGAGTCATCAACCACCAGAACCCTTATTTTTTTCACTGCTCAGCCCTCCTGAAGCGCCCTGTCCACCGCCTCCATAACCCTTGCCGGCTGAAAGGGTTTTATTACAAAATCCTTTGCGCCGGCCTGTATCGCTTCTATGACAAGGGCCTGCTGGCCCATGGCGCTGCACATAAGTATTTTCGCCTCCGGAAATTCCTTCAGTATCAGCTTAACCGCCTCTATGCCGTCCATCTCAGGCATAATAATATCCATTGTTACAAGGTCGGGCTTAATCTCCCTGTACTTTTCAACCGCTTCCCTGCCGTTGGAGGCCTCTCCGGCCACCTCTATGCTTTTTTTCTTCAGGATTCCCGCGAGTATTGTCCGCATAAACCTGGTGTCATCCACAATAAGCGCCTTTTTCAATTTATGCTCCTTCAACGGTTTGTGATATTTTCATAAGGCCTTCCTGCTCTTCTTCAGAGAAAATTTTCGCGGGGTCAAGAAGCACGACAATCCGTTCCCCAAACTTTATTATTGCCTCTATGTACCTTCCGCCCGTCTCTGTTACGCCCGCCGGAGGCGGAAGGACCTGCTCTTCTGCCGCGTTCATAACCTTTGTAACACCGTCAACCATCACTCCCGCAATCTGTTTTTTTTCAATCTCTATTATTATTATCCTGTAGTTCTTGTCCCTGCTGCCCGCGTCAACATTAAACCGTTTCCGCAGGTCTATAATCGGCACTATTTTCCCCCTGAGGTTTATCACGCCTTCCACAAAAGAGGGCGCGGTCGGAACCTCGGTAATCTCCTTAAGTTTGATAATCTCCACCACCTTCATTATGTCAAAGGCAAATTCCTCTTCCCTGAGCTGAAAACCGACTATTTTTTTCTCCATTCTCTATTCCGCCTTAAATCTGCTTATTATATTTCTCAATGCTTCCGCTGTCTGCGCCATCTCCTGCGCCTGGGCGGCAATTTCCTGCATCGAGGCTGTCTGTTCTTCGGTTGACGCTGAGGCTTCCTGTGTGCCCGCCGCGGTCTCCTCGGCGACAGCGGCTATCTCTTCCACTGCCTTTACCACCCTGTCAGTATCCTCTGCCTGCGCCCTGGTCAGGTTTGATATCTCGCCGGCCAGGTTAACCACCTTTAAAACAACGGCGTTTATTTCATTTAAAACATCGCCGCTTTGGGAAGCCACTTTTTTTCCCTCCACCGCCTCTTTTACCCCCGTTATTACGGCAGCTTCAACATTTTTTGTCCTCTCATGTATGTCCTCAACAAGCCCTGCGATTTCTTTCGCGGCCCCTGCGGAGCCCTCCGCAAGTTTTCGCACCTCATCAGCCACAACCGCGAAACCCCTTCCCGCCTCGCCCGCGCGCGCCGCCTCTATGGCGGCATTAAGCGCCAGAAGGTTTGTCTCATCAGCTATCTCTGTTATAATATTAACCACTTCCTCTATTTTTTCCGAAAAATTTCTTAAATCCTGTATCGAATTTTTCGCGTTGTTTGTCTCTTTTACGATATCGTCCATCTTGACAAGTGTCTGCTTTACGGTCCCGAGCCCGTTTTCAGAGGCTTCTTTCGCTTCATTCGCGACTCCTAAAACCTCATCGGCTTTTTGAGCAACTGCCTGGATTGACTCGGACATCTTCTCCATGATTCTTGATGTCTCAACCGTCCTCTCGGCCTGCTGCTCAACGCCCCGCGCAATCTGCTGAACCGTGGAGCTTATCTCCTCCGAAGAGGCGTTTATCTGTTCCGTAGAAGCCGACAGGTTTTCAGCAAGGTTAAAAGCGCTCTCGGATGTTTCCCTTATCTTTCTGATGGTGTCCCTGATGGACTTTACCGTTTCATTAAGCGCCTTTTTTATCCTTCCAAATCCGGTTTTTTCCTGCGTAAACTCAACCGTAAGGTCGCCTGATGATACTTTGTCGCACACATCAACAAGCTCGTTGATTCTGCTGAATACAATTTTTAAGCTCAGCGCCACGTTTCCCGCCACCATAATCAGGGCCGCGCTGAAGCAAAGAATCAGAAACTGCGCGCTATTAATATCTGTTTCTGCCGCCCACATTATCAGGGCAAACCCGAGCGCAACCGCAAGGCCAAACGCCATATTAATCAGTATAAGCTTTCCGAGCAGGTCCAGCTTTTCTTTTATCATCCGCGTTTTGCTCCCGTTTTAATTTACCCGCCTTACGGGAAATATTCAAACAATTTTTGTGCCGTGCTTAAAACTTTTGACATTAGCCTTTTTTTCCGAGACAAAAAACTCTATTGTCCTTCCGTAATTTCCGCCGGTGTCCTCTCCGGTTAAGGGGATTCCTTTTCTTTCCAGCGTTTCTTTTGCCTTTTTAATATTTCTCGGCCCTATGGCCGCTTCTTCTGCTTGCTGCGTCTCAAACATTGTCGCTCCGCCGTAAATTTTAGCCTCGATATCCCTGGTATTCGCGCCGCTTTCAACCAGCTTCATAAAAATCTCCTCTATCCCTGAGTCAACATACCTGGCGGATTTTGGCTTTTTATCGGGCCTCTCCGGAAGTATGGCGTGCAGCATCGCGGCTCTCGGCGAATCACTGTCATAAAGAACCACAACAACACACGAGCCTATTCCGTAAGCGCACAGGATATCGCCGTCAAACCCGTATCCTGCCTGGCCCATAGCGACGCCTTTTTTTTCCGCCATTAAGCATCAGGCGCCTTTTACCGCGTCATCAAGGGCCTTGATAATCTTTTCCATGGCCCCTTTATCCGGTATGAGAATAAGGTCAGCCTTTGTTTTCGTGACGCTCTCACTCATTTCATTTTCGATTAAAAGCGCCTCTGTGCCCATCTCGGCCATTTCCGCCGATATCGCCTCAAATATGGACTCAATCATATCAACAGCAAGCGCCGGAACCGAAGGCACGGCGTTTAATCCTATGAATTTTGATATTGAATTAAGATAGGCGGATATTATTATGTTCCCTATTTCTTTTAGCGCGGATTGCTCGGTCTCGCCAAACTCCTTGGTCTCCCCTATGTTTCTTTTCATAAGCAAGTCAATCAGAAACAGCACCCTGTCCTGCGGAAAGACTATTAAAGCGCGGGCTTTTATCTCGCCGAATATTCTCAGGTAAACAGCCGCGACTATCGTCTCTTTTCTGCCCGTGGCTTCGGCTATTTTGGTGACATCAACTATCGAGACTTTCGGAATATCAAGGCCTATGTCTTTCCCAAGCATCTGGGACAGGGCAGTCGCGGCGCTTCCCGCGCCTATATTGCCGAGCTCCTTGAGGGCGTCCTTTTGATAGTCGGTAAGCTTGTCTCCCATGATTATTTACCTATAATCTTGGAGACGGTCTCAATTACATTTGACTGTTCAAAGGGTTTTACAATATAATCCTTGGCGCCCGCCTGAATCGCCTCAATAACAAGGGCCTGCTGCCCTATCGCGCTGCAGATTAATATGTTCGCGGACGGGTCGGTCTTCAACACCTCTTTTAACACATCTATCCCGCCCATCTCCGGCATAACCATGTCCGATATAAGCATGTCCGGCTTCAGTTCATTGTACTTCTGTATGGCCTCCCTGCCGTTGGCGGCCTCCCCCACAATTTTGTAGCCTTCTGCTTCAAGTATATTTTTAAGCATCATCCTCATAAACGCCGCGTCATCCGCTATAAGTATTGTCTTTGCCATTTTTTCCTCCGTTATTTTCTCCGGTCTCCTGTCCCGTATGTATTATACCGCTCCATTTCCCCGTTCTCCCGTCCTTATTCTCACCGCGTCGTCAACCGGTATTATGAATATTTTTCCGTCACCAAGCCTGCCTGTCCTCACCTCGTCCGCCGCTGTTTTTATAATTCTGTCAGCCTCATCGTCCTTTACAACTATTTCCACCTTTACCCTCGGCGCGAGTTCCACGGCGACTTCCTCGTTTTTAAGGACGTCAATCCTCTTTTTTTGGTAGCCGTATCCTTCGACATTTGACGCTGTCATGCCGGCCACGCCCGCCTCAAAAAGCTTTTTTTTAAGCGCGTCAAATCTGGAAGACTGTATTATTATTTCAATTTTTTTCACTTAATTATCTTCTTCCTGCTTGACGACGGCGACACAAGCAGCTCTTTTTTCCACACTTCCACCATTCTGATGTTTTCCTGCGCTATTCTTGCCTGTTCCGACTGGTCGTCCTTATCCAGGAACTTCTTCCACATCTCAATAGCCGCGTCCCACCAGCCTTTTTTCCTGTAAACCTCTCCGAGCCTGAAAAAAGCACCGCCCGCTTCGGCATCAAGCTCCAGCGCTTTATGGTATTCTATTTCAGCCTCGTCCCACCATTCCTTCCTGAAATACGCGTCAGCAAGGCTTAAATGCGCCCTGTGGTTTCCCGGCGCCTCTGAAATAACCTCAACATACATTTTGATGGCGCTTTCAAAATCATTCATTTCATAATAAACAGAGCCTGTTTTCAGCTTTATCTCAGTGTTTCCCGGCTCTATTTCAAGCGCTTTTTTATATTGTACAACAGCGTCTTTTAAATGTCCAGTACTTCTGTATGCGTTGCCCAAATCATACAAAATAGCCGCGTCCCCGGGCTTGTCTTTTGCCGCCTCCTTGAGTTTTTCCACCGACTCCTTAAAAACCCCGTCTTTTTTCCTGGACGCCTCTAGGTTCTTTGCCGCCACAGCGTAATCAGGGTTTATCCTGAGCGCCTTCTCAAAATATTCCCGCGCGTCATCAAAGAAACTCTTCTTATAATACGCGACACCAAGGTTGTTGTATGCCTTGTAATAGTTTTTGTCTATTTCCACGGCTTTTTTATAACACTCGATTGCCCTCTCAATATTTCCCATGTTCTTAAAGGAAACACCCATCGAGTTATGAGCCACGGCATTATCAGGCTGTACTGATATGACTTTTTGGTACTGGACAACCGCCTCCTCGTTGCGCCCCTTATCCGTAAGCACCAGCCCCAGGTAAAGATTTATCTCGGGCTTTTTAATATACGGCGGAAGCAGTTCAAGCGCCCTTGAAAGCTCCAGCACGGCGTTGTCATAATCCTTTTCCCTGTAATAACATATCCCCAGGTAATAATGCGCTTCATCGTCAAACGGAACCTTTTCCACATGTTTTTTAAGCGCCTCCAGCGCCTCTTTTGTCTTGTCTTCCCTGTAAAGTATAACACCCCGCTCAAGCTCTGCCTTTGTATATTCAGGGTTTTCCTCTTCTATGGCGGATAAGACTTCTCTGGCCTTGTCAAACTCCTTCATTTCCCTGTAGGCAACCGCTATGTTAAGCTTTGCCTCCAGAAACCCGGGGTCAAGCTTGAGCGTCTGCCTGAAAACCTCTATCGCGTCCCTTAAAATTCCCTTTTTTATGAGCAGTTCTCCGAAAAAGGAATAATACTGCGGTTTTTTGGTGTTATATGATATTGCCCTCTTAATCTGCGTTATCGCGTCATCAAAATAGCCCTTCATTTTGTATACGCGCGCCAGATTATAATAGGCATCCTCTTTCCTTGCCTCATCCATATTTTCAAGCTCCGCGTCCCTGCTCTGCATGTTTGTCTCATGATAATCAATAACGAGGCTCTTATTTGATTCTATGAAAGCAGGGTTGAGCTGGACCGCTTTGTCGTAACAAAGCTGAGCCTCCTCGTCCCTGCCTGTTTCCCCGTAAACAAAACTCAGATTATAATAGGCAATCGCATAATCTTTGTTGAGGCTGACAGCTTCTTTAAGCTGCGCCTCGGCCTCATCATACATCCCTTTTTTGTATAGAATCTCTCCGAGATTATTCCTGAGCTCCGCGTATTTCGGGTACTTTTCAAGCGCTTCCCTGATTTGGCTTTCAGCAAGGTCATAATTTCCCGTGTTCTTGTGTATTATCCCGAGGAGATTTCTCGCGAGAAGATGCTCCGGATTCAGCTCCAGCGCCCGCGTGAGAGAAACCACCGCGTTTTTATAATCACCCGTATATGAAAGGGAGTGCCCCAGGTTGTAATGCGCCTCGGGGTCGTCCGACCTCATCTGTACTATCTTCCTGTAAGCCTGTATTGCGCGGTCGTATATTCCCGTCTGTTTATTGACCGCCTTTAAATTATTCTGCGCCTGGAGGTAGCCCGGGTTTATGGAAAGCGCGGCCTTGAACGCTTCTATGGCCTCCTGATACATTCCCTTTGAGTAGTAATAAACACCCAGGTTGTTTTTTCCCGTAGCGCTGCTGCCTTCATTTTTTTCCGGCACTGCCTTGTCTTTTATGACGGCCATCAACGCCCGCCTTCAAGCAATACATCGGGATTAAGAAGGGTTATTATCCCGTGCGCATCCTTTATGACTCCCGCCACATAGGGTTTTGCCTCATAGGATGAATTTTTAGAAGTTTCAAAAAGGTCCTTTGAACTGAAATTTTTAACGGATAGGACCTTGTCCGCCAAAACTCCCGCGGTTTTACCCTTTTTCTCAATGACTATCACTTTTGTCTCGTCCGTAAATTTATCCTTTTCCCCGAACACAATCATATTAAGGCTGAATACCGGAACTACTTTTTCCCTCAGGCTCACGACTCCGAGCAGGTTTGGCGGCATGGCCGGCAGCGGTGTTATCTTTTTATTATGCAGTATCTCTCCCGCGAAGACAACTTCAAGCCCGAAAAACTCCCCCCCTGCCTGAAAAACCACCACTAATAGACCCTTTAATACATTTATTATATCCTCTTCCCTGACATAACCGTGCCGCACAAGTATTTTTCCAAGGGGTTCTTTTTCTCCGGCCTGTTCTGCCAGCGCCGCCCGGAGCTGCTCGTTATTTATAAAACCGGCCTTCAGCAGCAGCTCTCCAAGGCTCTTTTCCTGCTTTTTTATGATTTCCACAAGAACCGCCTCACGCGCCCCCGCTTAAAAGCTTGAGGTTTTTTTTGACTATATCGTTTTCAGGACTGAGTTTTAGTGATTTTTCCCAGCATTCTTTTGCTTTTTGAATGTTGTTTTCCTTCATGGCGATATTTCCCAGCTTGTAATAAACATCCCCGCTTTCCCTTCCAAACCCGACTGCCTTCTCAAAACTTTCCTTCGCCTTGACATAATCTATTTTTTTATAGTGAATATGCCCCAGCGCCTCGTATATTGACCCGTCGTCTTTTTTTTCTTTAAGCGCCAGCGCGTACTCCTTTACAGCCTCATCAAGGTTGCCCTCCTCAAAATAAATAAAACCCATAGCCTTATGCGACTCGGCGTCCCCGCCTCCCATCCCTGCGGCTGTTTTATATTCCTGCATGGCCTCGTCTTTTTTTCCGAGCTTTGACAATATCTCCGCGGTCAGGCTGTAAATATCGGGGTTTTTAAACTTATTGTCCTTTGCCCTTGTCAGTTCCTCAAGGGCCCTTTCATAATTTCCTTTTTCGTAATAAAGCACCCCGAGATTATACGCGACGCCCGCCTCTTTTGGATTAAGCTTGATTGCCTTGTCATAATGTTCTATTGCCTTTTCATAGTCTTTCATGTGCCTGTAAAGATTGCCGAGCATTGAGTTTATTCCCGGCCACCTGGCGTTAATTTTCAGTATCTGAAGGTACTGATCCGCAGCCTCGTTAAACTTCTTCTGCGTTTCATATACATAGCCGGTCTTGAATATCACCTCCACATTGGCCGGTTCCTTTTCAAGAATGGCCCTGTATTCCTTCTCAGCCTCCTGATATTTTTCAAGTTTGACATAAATATCGCCAAGAGCGTGTTTAAGCGTTAAGTCAGCGGGATTTATTTCCGCTGCCCTCAAAAATTCCTCAAGAGCTTTTTCGGGCTTCCCCATATTGGAATAAAGCCTTCCGAGCTTCATTATTACACTTACATTAACCGGGTTTATCTTAAGCGCTTTTTCGAAGAAACCCGCCGCCTTTTGATAGTCTCCCTTTCCTAAATGTGCGTTTCCAAGATGCCCATAGACCTCGGCGTCCTCCGGGTTTATGGCCAGGGCTTTTTCAAACTCTTTTATGGCCTGAGCGTAATTTTTCGACATCGCGAATGCCGTGCCCAGGTTAATGTGGTCCTGCACTGTCTCCATTATTCAAGCCCTCTTTCTGAACATTCTTTCTTTCAGGTTAACACACTCAAACTTTTCCCTGAACTCCTGAAGCATTGTCTCTGTCTTTCCCAGAATCAGCACGCCTCCTTCTTTCAGGGAATCATAAAAATGCTCCATTACTCTTTTCTGAAGTTCTTTTGTAAAATATATTATCACGTTTCTGCAGAAAACAACCTCAAAAAATCCTCTTTTATACGGCTCCATCAGGTTGAACTTAATAAATTTTATGCGTTCCTTCAGTGTTTCCTTAACGGTAAATTCCTCTCCGTTCACACTGAAATATTTTTCCTTCCTTGCCTGTTTTACATTATCAAGGGTGCGCCCCTTATATGACCCTGCTACAGCCGAATAAAGCGCCTTTGAATCTATGTCAGTCGCGTATATCAGATACTCGGGCCGGCTTAAGCCTGCCTTTTCCGCGCTCTCTTCTATTGAAACCGCTATTGAGTACGGCTCCTCGCCTGTCGAACATCCCGCGCTCCATATTTTAAAACCCTTTCCCTCCTTCAGCATATTGGGAAGGATTTCGGACTCAAAAACCTCAAACATCTCTTCATCCCTGAAAAACTGGGTTACATTTATCGTGAGCTTGTCAAGAAGCACAGCGTATTCGCTGTCATTTTCAAGAAGATACCTGCAGTAATCCTCGTATTTTTCAATCTGCAGCGCCCTCATTCTTACTGCCAGCCGCCGTTTCAGGTAATTCTCCTTATATTGATTAACGTCAAGATTTCTGTCCCTGTGTATCTGGTCCTTTAACATATTAAGGGCCAATGCCTGTTCCATTCAGTTGGCCATCCTGATTTTTCCTTCATCCATTTTTTCTGCGGCGAAGCCTTCCTGTTCTTCATCTCCTATTATTTCAAGAAAAACATCCACAAGCCTGCTGTCAAACTGGCTGCCCGCGCACCGTTTGAGCTCCTCAACAGCCGCCTCTTTTGGCATCGCTTTTCTGTAAGGCCTGTCAGACCTCATAACCGAATAAGCGTCAGCTATGGCGCAGATTCTCGCACCAAGCGGTATCTCTTCTCCGGTTGCCTTAAAGGGATAACCTTTTCCGTCCATATGCTCGTGATGATGGCTTATTATGGGCAGTATACTTGAGAATATATTGAGTTTCTTAAGTATCGACACCCCTTCTTCCGGGTGTTTTTTTATTCTGTCATATTCCCTGTCAGTAAGGGGTCCGGGTTTGTTTAAAATCTTTGAGCTTATGTTTATTTTTCCGATGTCGTGAAGCAATGATGCGTATTTTATCCTCTCCTGTTCCTCGCGCGGAAGCCCCAGCTTTTCGGCTATCTTAACAGCGTAGCACATTGTTTCCAGTGAGTGGCCGTGCGTTTCATGGTCCTTTGTGTCTATGGCAAGCGAAAGCGCCTGCACCAGACTTTCATAATTTATTTTTATCTCCTCAAACAGCCTGTTATTCTCAACAATCATAAAAACCTGCGCCGTAAAAAACTCGGCCATATAAATATCGCTGTACTCAAAAGGCTTTTCCCGGCAGATGACCGCCAGCTCTCCTGTCCCGTTTTCCTCTCCCGCGCTTAACAACAGCAGGAATCCGTTCTTTTCATCCGAAAATTCAGGAAAACCGGAGGCGCTTATGCTTCTCGCAAGGGCCCCTTTCACCGCCTGCGCCGAAAGAGACACTGACGGTTTAATCTTTTTCATGCCCGCGCAGAAATCAAGCTCAAACCGCTCCCCGTTTTTTTTATAGATGAAAACATCCCTGGCGTCAAGAAGGTTCGACAGGTTTGTTCCGAATATTCTCAGCATCGTTTCCCTGTTTATTCCGGACCGCACCTCGTAAAGCATTTCATGCGCCGCCATCATTGAATTTATTATTTTATTTACAAACAGCCTGTCGTTCTCGCGTTCCCTTTTTGTCCTCTCTTTTTTTCCCGCTCCCCTTGCCATTGAGGAAAAAACCCCGAGAAAAGAAAGAAAAGCAGAGTTCAGGATTAAGCTTATAACATCAGGCTGCGCGGCAAACGAATATTTGGTAAAACCGAATAAAACCGCCATTAATACCCCGTTTACCCATCCGTATAAAAAACCCGCGCAGCACACTAAAAGTGCCGCTATAATCACAAACAGCCCCTGCTGCAGCCCGAAGGGATTAATTGCCGCAATAACAATCGCCGCGCCCAGGATAACAAGCACAGCATGGTGCCTTCGCATCATTTTATCAGAGCCTCCTGTTTGATGAAACTTTTTCTCATTTATCTTTTCCCTGCCGCCGGTGTTTTAACCCTATCGCCTTCTTTTATGGGCTCTGTCTGGCTGATAATCACCCCGACAGAGGAATTCTGCACGGCATTTACAACAAGAAGCGAGCCAATCCTGTATTGCTTTTCCGTGCCGGCCCCTCCGGTTTCCCCCGCGCTCCTGAAAATGTTCAGCCTTGTTCCGGGAAGAACGCCTTTTGCCGTTCCCGCGTCCATATAAACAACATCTTTGATATTTCCTTTCATTTTATTCTCTTTTACCTTAACTATAAAAGCGTCAGTTTTAAGCTCTTTTTTCTCCGTCCGCTTTGTAAGTTCCTGATGATGTTTTCTTATTTCGTTTCTTTCTTTTACCTTGTAATTATTCCTTATTATTTCATAATTCCTTTTAATCCTTACGCTGTAAATATTATCCTCAACATGCTCCAATACAGTTACCACTCCCGCGATATTTATCAGCTGCCCCATGCTCTCTCCGGTCATTTTGTTTATTACTGTTTCGTTGTCTTCATAAACAACAAATTCTCTGCCCGGGTTAACGGCCCTGCCGACCGTTATTTTCATAAAAACCCTGTCAGGTACGCTTAATATCTGCCTGTTTTCAAGCGTATATATGTATCCGTCCTCTTTGAAGGTTTTTGAAATAAAACCGCCCCGCTCAACCATGACGTAGCCCGTTCTCTGAACCTTTATGTCGTCAGCAGCTTCCACAATAATAATGCCGCTCTCAGGCGCGTCGTAATCAAACTTTATCACAGGACCGTCAGCCCGCTCATCCTCATAGTCATATAAATCCCGGCTCTCAGGCGCAGGCATCCTTGATATGAATCGTTCGAGCTGGGCAAGCCCTGTCTCTCCCGGCGATATTATTATTATGCCTTCTGTATCGGAATCATCCTCGTCAATTATTATGCCTGACGCGCCAGTGCTTTGTGTTTCAGCACGCGGTGAAAAAGACTCCGCAGGCTCTTCTCTTTCTTTTGCTTCACTCTCATACCCGCTTTCCTCCTCTGTTTTTTCCGCCTCTCCTGCCATGCTTGCGGCCTCAGCCTGCTGTTCGTTCTCTATTCGCTTCGCTTCTTCCCTCAGTTTTGCACTGTCAGGGCTTCTTCCCCCGAATGTAATCACAGCATGGACAAGGATATATGGCCCTCCGAAATTAAATGCAGCGTCCGTATCATCAGCATTTTTATATGTCCCGCTGCCGCCAAGTGAATTGTTTGCCGTAACCGGCGATATGGATGCTATTTTATAACCCGCCTCAAGAAATGTGGCAAAGGCCCCCTGCGTATAAGCGAACCCGCCGAAAAATTTCGTTGACAGGGCGCCTC
>OMKS01002094.1_pt1 | contig 17066 bp, 16 predicted proteins | sample 1674721 | NCBI WGS metagenome assembly OMKS01 (sample SAMN06264996, study PRJEB25208) | sediment metagenome | isolation source: hot spring sediment | place: USA: California | collected 2014-09-02
GCCTACACCGGCACGGCGCCGCACGGCCAGGGCCTCGACACGGCGTTCGCGCAGATCGTGGCCGACCAGCTCGGGATCTCGCCCGACATGGTCGACGTCGTCCACGGCGTCGAGGCCGAAGCGCCGCGGGATCCGCTCCGCGACGAGCCCCTTCTCAGAGGCCTCCATGAGGGTGGCGATGGCGACCCCCACCGAGATCGTGTCCATGCCGTAGGCATTGCAGAGCTGGTTGGCGAGGGCGATCGCCTGGAGGTCGGAACAGAGGCAGAGGGACCCGAGCGCGGCGAGGGTTTCGTACTCCGGCCCTCCATATGTGCCCTCGACGGCGCATCCCTGGAACTCCGTCTGTACGACCCGCTTGCAGCGCACCGGGCACCCGGCGCAGGTGTCCCGGCCGACGAGGATCGTCTGGGCCATCCTCTCCCCGCCGATCTCGGAAGCGCGATCGAACACGCCCTCCTGGAAGTTCTTCGTGGGGAGGATCCCCATCTCGGAGAGCCAGGTCAGGCCGCGGGCCGTGCCGTACTGACCGAACTGCCTCGTTCCCTCGTCCATGAGCTCGCGGGCGAACGCAGCTCGCGCCCGGGCGAACCCGTCCGCATCATCGAGCGGCTTGTCCTGATCGCCCTTGACGGCGACCGCCTTCAGGCGCTTGGCGCCCATCACCGCCCCCAGTCCCGGCCGGCCCGCGGCCCGGTTGGCATCGTGGATGATGCAGGCCTGGGAGACGATCCGTTCGCCGGCGGGGCCGATCGCGGCCACGCGCACCCCGGGATGCCTCTCCTTCAAGATCGCGTCCACGGCGCCGGTCATCTTCCCCCACAGGTCGCCCGCCGCGCGGAGCTCGGCGTGGCCGTCGGTGAGGAGGAGGTACACCGGTTCCTTCGCCTGCCCGCGGACGATGATCCCATCGTAGCCGGACCGCCCGAGCTCGTGGCCGAGGTGCCCTCCCACATAGGAGTCGGCGATGGAACGCGTCTTGGGGGACACGGCCATCACCACATGGCGGCCCGCCCCCGCGAGCCCCGTCCCCTGAAGGGGGCCCGTGGCCCAGACGAGGGCGTTGTCCGGCGAGAGGGCATCGGTGCCGGGGGGAACGAGATCGAGGAGAAGCCGCGCCGCGATCCCCCTCCCCCCCAGGTGAAGCTCGTACCACCGGGATGGGATCTCCCGCTCCGTCACCCTCTCCGCGGCGAGATCGACCTCGAGATAGCGCCCGTGCACTCCGTCCATCAGTCCTCCTTATCCTGGGCCAGACGGCTCAGCCGCCGCTGGACATCGCCGACGAGCCGTTCGATCTCCTCGTGCTTGCCCCGGGCGTTGCGGAGGTGACTCCCAAGCGTTCCCACCTCCCGCTCCATCTCCTCGAGGAGATCCTCCACCGCCCGTAGCTCACCGAACATCTCCTGCACGTTCCGCGCGAGCGCCAGCCCCCGCAGGCCCATTGCCACGGACCGGAGGTAGGAGTAGAACGAGTTCGGAGAACAGGGGACGACCCGCTTCCCCATCGCGTAGGCGAGGAAGTCGAGGTCTCCCTCCGGGGTGAGGAGCTCGTGGTACACCCCCTCCGCCGGGATGTACATCAGGGCGAAATCGGCCGTCCCCTCCTCGGGCCGGATGTACTTCTGGCTGATCCCGTCCACGTGCTTTTGGGCATCGCGCACGAGGACCCGCTTGTGCTTCCTTCGTTCCTCATCCGTGGCTGCAGATAGGATCCGCTCGAACCCGGACAGGGGGAACTTGGCATCCACCGGGACGACGATCCCCTCGAGGAAGATCGCCGCGTCCACCGCCTCCCCGGAGGAGAACCGGTACTGTTCCCGGAACCGATCGCGGGGGAGCACCGCGGAGAGGAGGTCCCCGAGGAGCCATTCCCCGACGAGGCCGCGGCTCTTCGGGGCGCGGAGGATCTCCTGGAGGGAGGCGAGATCCTGGGCGAGCTCGGTCAGCCGGCGGCTGGTCTCGGTGAGCCCTCCCAGCCTCTCCCGCACGTCGGCGACCACCCCTTGCACGATGTTCAATCGCTCCCCAAGGGTCCCTTCCTGTTTCTGGAGGAGCTGGGCCGTGCTCGAGAGCTGCTCCCCGACCTGGGATGATAGCGTCCCCATCTGGGTCGCCACGAGGTGGGCAAGCTGCCCGATCTGCTCGGACAGGGCCCCCGTCGCCTCCTTGAGGAGGGACAGGTCCCGAGCCGCGTCCTGTCCGCCCCTCCGGCGGAGGAGGGCCACGGCGAGGGTCGCCACGCCCAGCGCGAGGAGCCCCAGTGCGATCCAAACCTCGATCATGCCACCTCCTGCAGGGCGAGAGCCTGGCGCAGGAACCGGCCCGTGTACGACCCAGCGGCTCCGGCCACCTCCTCGGGCGGCCCCGCGGCAATCACCCGGCCCCCCTCCTCCCCTCCCTCCGGACCAAGGTCGATGATCCAATCCGCGGTCTTGATCACATCGAGGTTGTGCTCGATGACGACGACCGTGTTCCCGGCATCGACGAGGCGGTGGAGGACGGCGAGGAGCTTCCGCACGTCCTCGGGGTGGAGCCCGGTGGTGGGCTCGTCGAGGACGTACAGGGTCCGGCCGGTGGCCCGCCGCCCGAGCTCCCGCGCCAGCTTCACCCGCTGCGCCTCCCCACCGGAGAGCTCGGTGGCCGGCTGCCCGAGCTTGATGTAGCCCAAGCCCACGTCGTACAGGGTCTGGAGCTTGTCGCGGATCGGAGGGATCGGGGAGAAGAACCCGAGGGCCTCCTCCACCGTCATCTCCAGGACCTCGGCGATCGTGCGCCCCTTGTAGCGGACGGCGAGGGTCTCTTTGTTGTAGCGCGTCCCGTGGCAGACGTCGCAGGGGACGTACACGTCGGGCAAGAAGTGCATTTCAATCTTGACTTTCCCTTGCCCCTGGCACGCCTCGCAGCGCCCCCCGCGCACGTTGAACGAGAACCGCCCGGGCGCGTAGCCCCGCATCCGCGCCTCGGGGGTGGCGGCGAACACCTCCCGGATCGGGTCGAACGCCTTGGTGTACGTGGCCGGGTTCGAGCGCGGGGTGCGGCCGATCGGGGACTGGTCGATCTCGATCGCCTTGTCAAAGTACTGGGTGCCTTCGATCGCGTCGTGGGCGCCGGGTTTCCCCACCATGTACCCCAGCCGCCAAGCGAGGCCCCGATAGAGGACCTCTTCGGCGAGGGTGGACTTCCCCGAGCCGGAGACGCCGGTGATGCACACGAACAGTCCCACCGGGAACCGAACGTCGATCCCCTTGAGGTTGTGCTCCCGCGCCCCGCGCACGACGAGCCACCGGCCGTCGGCCTTGCGCCGCAGGGCGGGAACAGGGATCCGTCGCGTCCCGGCCAGGTACTGGCCGGTGAGAGAGCGTGGCTCGCGTGCCACCTCGTCCGGCGTTCCCGTGGCCACGACGTGGCCGCCGTGGAGCCCGGCCCCGGGCCCGAGGTCGACGAGGAAGTCCGCCTCGCGCATCGTCTCCTCATCGTGCTCCACCACGAGGACGGTGTTCCCCAAGTCCCGGAGCCGCTTCAACGTCGCCAGCAAGCGCAGGTTGTCCCGGGGGTGGAGGCCGACCGAGGGCTCGTCGAGCACGTACAGGACGCCCGTCAGCTGGGAGCCGATCTGGGTCGCAAGCCGGATCCGTTGCGCCTCGCCGCCGGCGAGAGTCCCCGCCGAGCGGTCGAGGGTGAGGTAATCCAATCCCACGTCGACCATGAACTGGAGCCGCGACCGGATCTCCTTGAGGATCCCGTGGGCGATCAGCTCCTCCCGCTCGGTGAGCGCAAGCGCAGCGAAGAATGCAAGCGCCGCGCGCACTGTGAGGCGGGTCACGTCCCAGATGTTCTTCCCCCCCACCGTCACCGCGAGCGCCTCCGGCCGCAGCCGCGCCCCCCCGCACGCCTCACAGGGGAGCGCGGACAAGTACTGCTCGACGTCCTCCCGCGCCTCCTCGGACGTCGTCTCCCGGTAGCTCCGCTCGAGGAGGGGGATCAGCCCCTCGAACGGCCGGCGGTAGACCCGCGTCCGCCGGTACGTGGTGGTGTAGGTGAACTCCACCGGTTCCCCGTCCGTGCCATGGAGGAGGATCTCCAGTTTGCGAGGCGGGAGCTCCCCCAACGGACGGTCGGGGTCGATGCGGTACGCGCGGCATACCCCATCCAGGATCGCCGCGATCCAGCGCGACTTCGTCCTCGCCCAGGGGAGGAGCCCCCCCTCCCGAAGGGAGCGCCGGGGGTCCACGACGAGGTCGGGATCCACCACCATTCGCACCCCGAGCCCGTCGCAGGCCGGGCACGCCCCGAACGGGGAGTTGAACGAGAACAGGCGCGGCTCGATCTCGGGCAGGCTCACCCCACAGGCCGCGCACGCGAAGTGCTCCGAGTACAGGCGCTCCCCCTGGCCGACGACCTCGACGATGGCCAGCCCTTGCCCGTAGCGGAGGGCGGTCTCGATCGAGTCCCCGATCCGACTCCGCTTCTTGTCCGTGACCTTGATCCGGTCGAGGACGATCTCCACGTCGTGGCGCTTGTTGCGGTCGAGTTCGATCTCCTCGTAGAGGGTGCGCAGGACCCCATCCACCCGCACCCGCACGAACCCCTCCCGCTTCAGGTCGTCGAACAGGTTCTTGTACTCCCCCTTCCGGCCCCGGATCACAGGGGCCATGATCTGGACCGCGGTTCCCTCGGGTAGGCTCATCACTTGGTCCGTGATCTGCTGGGCCGTCTGGCGCTCGATGGGCTGGCCGCACTGGGGACAGTGGGGGCGCCCGACCCGGGCGTAGAGGAGCCGGAGGTAGTCGTGGATCTCCGTCACCGTGCCCACCGTGGAGCGGGGGTTGTGGGAGCGCGACTTCTGATCGATCGAGACCGCCGGCGACAGGCCCTCGATGAAGTCCACGTTCGGCCTCTGCATGAGCCCCAGGAACTGGCGAGCATAGGCGGAAAGCGACTCCACGTAGCGGCGCTGCCCTTCGGCGTAGATCGTGTCGAACGCGAGCGAGGATTTGCCCGACCCGGAGATCCCGGTGATGACGACGAGCCGGTCCCGCGGGATCTCGACATCAATCCCCTTCAGGTTGTGCTCCCGGGCGCCGCGAACGATGAGCTTATCCATAAGTGGGAAAGCGCTTCCTGGCCCTGCGTAGGCCGTACCCACGATTTTAGCCGGGAGAGGCCCCCCCCGCCACGCGCGGACACGGGGAACCTCGCCGCGGAACCCGTGACCTTGAGGGAAGGGAACCCCCGCTTACCGTGTAATGTTGATCACATTGGCAAAACTTGGGGAGGGTACCGTGGGTCAGAAGAGAACGGTCATGAAGTTCCTGGTTCCAGTGGCGATGGGCCTGCTCATCCTCGCTACGGTGGCCGGGTGCAGCAGGGTGACAGTGAAGATCGACTCCTACAGCCCCCGCGATCCGGGTTCCCCACTCCGCGTCGAGGCGGGGAAGCCCGTCCCGCTCAGCGTCACCTTCACCAACACCGGCAACCGCACGGGGACGTTCCTCGTCCGGGCCGTGGTGCGGGACAGCCTGAACGTCCAGGTGGGCCCCCCTTCCCAGACAGTGACCGTCGACCCCGGGAAGTCGCGGACCGTGACCTGGGAGCACATCGTGACTGCCCCCGGCACGTACACGGTCCAATTCATCGTGGGAAGGGACGCGAACACGACGCTGGCCCAAGTCCCAGCGAGCCCCGCTCCCCTCATCGTCGGACTGCCGGCGGTCATCTCCACGGCCTTCCAGCTGGGGGACAGGGTGCGGGTCACGACGGCGGTCAACGTCCGCACCGGGCCGGGGACGACGGCGAGCAAGGTGACCCACGTCAACTACCGCGATGTCGCCCCGGCGGGCGTCGAAGGGAAGGTCATTGGCGGCCCGGACAAGGCCGACGGCTACGTGTGGTGGCGGGTGGAGTTCGACGCCGGCTACACCGGGTGGTGCATCGAGGACGCCCTGACCAAGGCCTCCGGCGGCTAGCCTAGGGCAGAGGAGCGAGGCCTGGCTCGCGGAGCCACGCCGCGATCCACCTCTCCCAAGCCATCTGCCGCGCCGTGTCGCGGCCGTGGTCCGTCTCGCCGTCGTAGAGCGCCTGAACCTCGGAGTGGCCGGCGCTGACCCGCCGGAAGGCCTCCCCAGCCCGAGTGCGGAGCTCCTGCTCCGCATCGGCTGCCGCCCAACCGTCCGCCGAGAGCCCTCGTAGTTCACGGTCGAGGATCCGCCGGTACACCTCCGCGAGGTCGAAGTGCCCCTGCTCGTGGGCAAGGGCGGCCGCCGTCCTCCGCTCCGGGAGGGCCCACGACCGGTCCCGCTCCATCGCGGCGGTGACGAGGAGAGAAGCGATCCCTGCCTGCCACATCCCGGTCCCGGGGTCACGGGCGGTGACCACGGTCAAGTCGAAGGCGAGCACGGTCGCGATCCCCGCCCCCGCCGTGGGGTCGCGGTCCGCAGGAGGGGGACCCCAGAAGTCGTCCCAGGTGATCGGGCGGTGGGCGCTCCACGGAAGCCGCGCTTCGGTTCCTGGTGACGCCCCGGGTGCCGGCGTCGCCGGCGGGCACGACGGAAGCGGAGCGCTGACCTCCACAGCCAACTTCAGGTCAAGCGACGGGATGCCATCAGTCCAGGCGCGGTACACGATCTCCACGCGCCGCCCCGCGCTCCCGGGGGGAGGGGAGAACGCGTAGACGGTCGTGACCCTTCCCCAGCCAGAGGCAGGTGACGCCGCGGGCCAGCCCGGGGGAGCAGAGACGGGCGCCACGTGTACCGTGCACGCCGGATCAGACGACACGGAGAGCGAAACCGAGGCCGACGAGCCCTCGGAGACCTGGCACAGGAGGAGCGTTCCCCCACCTAGGGAGCACGAGCGGGCCGCCTCGACTTTCCAGGACCAGCGGAGGGTGACCGCGCCCTGGCCCCAACCGAGGGCGGCCGCTGCCCAGACTGCCCCCAGGACGAACCCAAGGCAACGCCTCATCGTGGTGGCCCTCGAATCCAGTGGAGGGTTACCTCTGTTGGATCCGGGCCACGAAGTCGTCCACGGGGAGGGCGGACAGAGTCTCGATCTTCACCGTTCCGCGCGCTCCCAGCTCCACGGCGACGCGGGCCACCGCCATCGCCCCCGTGGCCTCGATGATCGTCACGAAGTCGTAACGCCCGAGCGTGGCGTACTGGTGGATGACCTTCGCCCCCAGGGCCTCGATCTCCCGGTTGACTTCCAGAATCCGCTCCGGCTTCTCCTTGATCGTCTTGGCACCCTCGTCGGTGAGCCGACTCAGAAGCACATAGGTCTGCATGGCAGCCCTCCTTCGGTGGTGGTCCCATCCTACCCCACGGTTCCCCACGACGGCAACGGACGCGCTGCTTGCCACTCCCGGAGCGCGCTACCATGGGAAGGCATAGACTGGGAGCGTCCATCGTGGCTGTGCCTCGTTGCGGATGGGTACGGGGGGGCTCTCCTCTTCTCCCATTCCTTCCGTCGGTTCGTGGACGGCCTGGGGCTGAGGGGGACGGAGGCCGTGCTCGAGTTCGGTGCGGGGACAGGGAACGTGACCCGCCACCTCGCGCCGCGGCTCGCGAGGGGAGGGAAGCTGACCTGTATCGACATCTTCCCCCGCCTCCTCGCGGTCGCCCGACACGGGAGAGAGCGTACCCGCATGTGAAGATCATGCTGGGGCGGATCGAAGAGCTCGCCCTCCCGCCCGAGGGGTTCGAGGTGGGGGTCGTCCACTATGTCCTCCACGAGATCCCGGAGCGGGAGCGGCCGGCGGTGGCGAGGGCCCTCTCGTGCGTGCTCAAGCCAAGGGGGCTCCTTCACCTCCGCGAGCCGACCTCACCGCGCCACGGGATCTTCCCCCCGCCGTCCGGGAGCTCGTGTCCGCGGTGGGACTCGTCGAGCAGAGTTTCCACGAGCACCGCGTGCTCCTCGAGCGGGCCTCCACGGCCACGCTCGCCAAGCTGGGCTAGTTGACGCCCGCATCGGGCGATGCCCTTAGCGCGGGTTGGATCCTGCACGGTCGGAAATCCAGTCCGCAATCCTCGGGAGGAGCCCCGGGACGAGCTCCGCCCCGAGGAGGGCGTACTCCTCCGGCCCGCCCGTCACCGCGCGCTGGAACAGGTGGTTCGCCTCGGGGAGGACGACCACCGTCACGCCGCGGTTCCCGGCCCGGGCGAGGGCTTGCACGAGGGCCTGCTGCTGCTCGGGAGGGAGGGCCGCGATCTGGGCGCGCTTGATGTCCACCACGAGCGCCTCCAAGGACTCCCAATTCCTCGCCAAGACGAGGTCGAGGATCGCGCTCTGCTGGGCCGCGGCGGCGGCCGCCTCGTCCGCGCTCCGTCCAGCGGCGAGGAGGATGAGCTCCACCTGGCGGACGATCGTGTCGTACCCTGTTACCGCGATCCCGGCCAGGGACACGACGAACGCCACCTCCGGTCGGCGCGCGGCGACGGTCGCGCCCGGTCTCGGGATCATCTGTGCGCTATTCATGCACCATGGGGTCGCTTAACAGGCGGGGCACGATAAGGTCGTCACTGCTTTTCCCGTCGATCAAACCTGTCGCCAGGCTTCTTAGTGAGGGCCACCTCAACCACTTCGTCACCCCCACCAGCCGCTTCATCTGGTAACGGTCTCCTGGCGCACCAGGGTCGGGCCTCTTGACAGGGCCCCTGGACCGTCGTATCTCTTAGCTTGCGATGGAAGAGCTACGTGCAGGCGGGGGGGTGATCGCCGGGAAGCCAACCTTCTACGGGTATTGGTTCGCATAGGGGCGCGACCTCCTCCGCTCGTGGGGAGAGGGGCGCCCGGAGACCGCAAGCAGGAGGCTTGCGGGTTTTTCTTTGTCGAGGAGGGATAGATGAAGCTTGCAGTTGTAGCGTTGCTCATGGTATGCGTGGTCAGCGCCGTTGGTCAGCCGATCGTGATCGGGATCACCCAGATCGTGGACCATCCGGCACTCAACGCCGTCCGGGACGGGGTCATCGCCGTGCTGAGCGAGGCCGGGTACGTGGAGGGGGAGAACGTACGCTACATCCTGGCCAACGCTCAAGGAGATTTCTCGGTGGCCATCGCGATCGCCCAGAACTTCCAGGACCAACGGGTGGGGTTGGTGATCGCAATCGCCACCCCCACCTCACAGGCTGCCGTCCAGGTCTTCCAAGGGACGGCAGTGCCCGTGGTGTTCGCGGCGGTCACAGATCCGGTGGGAGCAGGGCTCACCCTCTACCCCAACGTAACGGGGGCGTCCGACCTCATCGATGTGGCGGGCGACCTCGCCCTCCTCCAAACACTCATACCGGGGCTGCGCCGGGTGGGGATCGTCTACAACCCTGGAGAGGTCAACTCGGCCATCCTCACCAAGATGGCCCAGGAGGTCGCGGCAGGGATGGGGTTGACGATCGTGACCGCCCCCGCTGAGCACAGCGCGGCGGTACTCCCCGCTGCCCAGTCGTTGGTGGGGCGGGTGGATGCGATCTACGCGACCACCGACAATACCGTGGCCACGGCACTGGAGGCAGTGGTCCAGGTGGCAACGGCAGCTCGGATCCCGTTCCTCATGGCGGATCCGACCAGCCTCGAACGAGGGGCACTTGTGTGTACTGGGTTCGACTACTGGGATCACGGCCGGCTCGCCGGGGAGATCGTGGTTCGGCTCCTGGAGGGGGCAGTGCCCGAGGAGATCCCGGTCGCCTACCAGAAGGGGACCCAGGTGTGGCTGAACCTCGACATCGCCCAGGCGATGGGGTTCGCGTTTCCCCAGGCAGTGCTGGACCAAGCGACGGGGATCTTCGTCGGCGGCCGGCGGTTCGTTGCCGGGGAGTGAGTGGGCCGGCATGAGCATCGTCATGGCGGCGGTCGAGCAGGGGCTCATCTATGGCCTCATGGCCCTCGGTGTGTATATCTCGTTCCGGATCCTGTCGTTCCCCGACCTGTCTGTGGACGGGACGTTCCCCCTCGGGGCGGCGGTGGGGGCGACGCTGATCGTGGCGGGATGGAACCCATACGCAGCGCTCGGGGTCGCATTCGCTGCCGGGGCCGTGGGCGGGGCGTTCACCGGGGTCCTCGCCACCAAGTTCCGCATCCAAGGGTTGCTGGCGGGGGTGCTGACGATGATCATGCTCTACTCCCTGAACTTGCGCATCATGGGGAGGCCCAATCTTCCCTTGCTCGGCCGCCCGTCCGTGTTCCGCCTCGCCGCACAGTGGGGGGGGATCCCCATGGCGTGGGCCAACTTCGCTGTGGCGGCGTCGCTAGCGCTGGGGGCGATCCTCCTCCTTCATCTTCTGTTTCGAACCGAGATCGGCCTCGCCCTGCGCGCCACGGGGGACAACCCGGGGATGGTGAGGGCCTACGGCACGAGCCCGGAGGGGATGGTCATCTTGGGGCTCGCGCTCGCCAACGGGCTCGTGGCCCTGTCCGGCGCCCTGGCGGCCCAGCACGGGGGGTTCGCCGATGTCGGGCTCGGGGTGGGGACGATCGTCGCCGGGCTGGCATCGGTGATCGTCGGGGAGATCCTCCTCCGCCCGCGCTCGATCCTGTGGGCGTTGGGGGCGGTGCTGGCCGGGTCGTGCCTATATCGGGGAGCGATCCTCGTCGCGTTGCGCTATGGGTCCGCGGTGGGGTTCACCGCCTCCGATCTGCGGCTCCTCACCGCCCTCGTCGTGCTCGGGGCCCTCGTTGCCCCGGCGTGGCGGCTGCGCCAGGAGGGGGCCGGATGATCCTCAAGCTGGCAGGGGTGCGAAAGTCGTACTCGGTCGGAGCCCAGCTCGTTTCCGCCTTGGCGGGGGTGGACTTCGCCCTCGCCCAAGGGGAGTTCGTGACGGTCATCGGCTCCAACGGGGCCGGGAAGACCACCCTCCTCAACGTGATCGCAGGGGACACCCGCCCGGACAGGGGGAAGGTCTACCTGCTCGGCCGGGATGTAACGGGTTGCCCGACCCACCGTCGGGCCTGCTGGATTGGGCGTGTGTTCCAGGATCCGCGGCAGGGGGCCGCTCCCCACCTCACCGTTGCCGAAAACCTCGCCCTCGCCTCGCGCAAGGGGAGGAGGGGGCTCGGCTTCCCGTTGACCCGTCGCCGCCGCGCCGCGCTTCGGGAGGCACTGGCTGGGCTTGGCATGGGACTGGAGGAGAGGCTCTCCGAGCAGGTCGCCTGCCTATCCGGTGGGGAACGGCAGGCGCTCGCCGTGCTCATGGCCACCCTGGCGCGGCCACGGCTCCTCCTCCTCGACGAACACACCGCGGCCCTCGATCCGGCCAATGCCGAGCGCGTGCTCGCGATCACGGAGGACCTCGTGCGCGCGGGGGGCTTGGCCACGCTCATGGTCACCCACCGCATGGACCAAGCATTGGTCCTCGGGGATCGGCTGGTGATGCTCCATCAAGGCCGGATCCTCCTCGATCTCCCTTCCGCGGAGAAACGGGCGTTGGCCGTGGAGGACCTGGTCCGGCTGTTCCGGCAGGAGGGGTGCGCCGAAGACGAGCTCCTCCTCTCCTCTGCCGACAACGCCCCGCCCCGCGCGCCCCTTACGCCGGGCGCCGCAGCCGTACCTCGATCTCCCAAGGGTCCCTGAGGAGCTCGACCAGGCGGGCTGTGTCGGTGTTCCCGAGCGCGGGGCCGCCCTGGATCTTGTCCGCGCCGCGGGGGGATGGCCGCAGGCGAGGCTCGCGAACACGGGGTTGACACGTCCTACGCGGTGTGGGTAGACGAGGATCGGGTGGGACTCTATTTCGTAGAGTTTGGAGCTAGTCCACGCGCGAGTTCTGTGCCCTACGATCGCCGCGATTCGGCCATGGCTCGCATTCGCCCTAGGGAAGTCGACTGGGATGCCGTGTTCGCGGGGCTCGTACGTTCCACACCTCCGGGATCACCCCTGCCCTCTCCCCCTCCGCCGCCGAGGCCACAAGGGAGGCGGTGGGAAAGGCCAAGGAAGGAGGGCTCCTGGTTCAACTACCGGGCCCGGCTGTGGTCTCAAGAGGAGGCGCGGCGGGTGATGACCCCGCTGACTGGGCAAGCCGACATCCTCATACCACCGAGGAGGCCACGGAGCGAGTGTTTGGGATCAAGGAACCCTCCTACGAGAAAGTGGCGGAGCGGCTGGCCAGGGAGTTCGACCTCGAGGCGGTAGCGATCACCGTGCGGGAGATGCCCTCCGTGTGGAGGAACACGTGGACGGCGATCGTCTATGCCCGAGGGGAGGTCTTCCCCGGCCCGCGGTTCGATATCGAGATCGTAGACCGGGTCGGACTGGGGATGTGTTCGCCGGGGGGTTCTGGGCTGGCTACCCGACCGACGGACCGAAAGCTGGGTCCGGTACGGGACCGCGGCGTCGACCCTCAACCAGACGAACCCCGGCGACCTCCTGTGGGCGACCCGGGACGAGGTGGAGAAGCTGCTCAACGGCGGTGGCTTGCGCATCGCGCGGTGAAGCCCTGGCTCACAACCACGGGGCAATCACGTCCTCGGTGAGGAGAGTCGGTGGCCCGCTGAAGCGGATGATCCCCTGGCGGTCGATGAGAACGATGTGCGGGATCGCCTGGATCCCGAATAGATAAGCCACGGCTCGGGCTTCGGTGAACGGCGCCCACAGGGCGATGAACCCGGTGTACCCGTTGGCCGCAAGGTAACGGGCTCCATCCTCCCGTCGGTAGTCGAGGTTCACTGCCACCACCTTCAACCCGCGCCGCGCGTGCTTCTGGCGCAGGGTCTCGATCTCGGGAACGGTGATCAGACAGGGTTTGCACCACGTGGCCCAGAAGTCGAGGAGCACGGGGCATCCGCGGAATGAGGAGAGTTGGACAGGGGTTCCGCCTAGGTCGGGGAGCGTGAAGTCGGGGGCGCGCTGCCCAACGTAGGGACCCACTTCCACCCCCATCAGGTCGAGCGACGTGGCCGGCGGCAAGCAAGGCGCGTCGGCGGTCCCCACCGTCCCACCTCCGGCCATCCACCCCACCGCGGCCATGGCCGCCGCCAGGCCGAGCTTCACCCACCACGCCGCGTGCGCCCCGGTCATGGCCCGACCCTACCCGCTTCCGTGTGGAAGTGCCATGGACGCCTGGCGGAGGGGTGGTGGACCCGGCGCGGTCGGTTGCGGATGAACAGAACGGAGGTCAGAATCCTCTAGTCCCCCGCGGGGACGAGCTACGGAGGGATGGGTGAGCGGACGAAACCGCCGGTCTTGAAAACCGGTGAGCCGCGAGGCTCCGTGGGTTCGAATCCCACTCCCTCCGCCAGAAGGGCAGTTGCAGGTTCGAAGTTGCAGGTCAGCAGTTCAGGGACCCCCAGACCTCGGATCAGCGTGGTGGCGAGTACCATCGGGCACATGATCCTGCGGGCAGCGTTGGTGGACATGGACGGCACGATCTGGGAGACGCCGGTGCGGATGTCGGCCGTGCGCGAACAGCTCGGACTCCCTCAGGACGGTCGGCCGGTCCTGCATGGCATTGCCGAACTGCCCAGGTCCCAGCGGGCGCAGGCGATCGCGACCCTTGAGGCACACGAGCGGGAGGGAGTCGAGCGTGGGAGGCTCCGGCCGGGGACGCGCGACCTGCTTTGGTTTCTCCGCTCAAGGGGAGTGAGACCGGTCCTCGTCACGAACAACTCCCGGGAGAGCACGCAGGCCGTGCTCACGCGCCACAAGCTCTCGTTCGACCTCGTCTGCACACGGGACGATGGCCCGCTGAAGCCGGACCCGGGGGCGTTCCTCGGCCCGCTGGCCCGACTGGGAGTCCCTCCCGAACAGGCCATCGTTCTCGGGGACTCGCACTTCGACCTCGAGGCGGCCCATGCAGCCAGAATCCGCGCTGTGATCCTCGTTGCCCCGCCACCGTGGATGCGTTCCTACTTCCCCCCCGGCGCCGCGTACCACGAGGTCCCGGACCTGCACGCGGCACGGGGGATCGTGGCCAACCTCCTGGGGCAGTGAGGGGGCTCCGTACGGTGCCCCGTCAGGCCCCTTGTGGCGTTCTACCTACGCCACTGGCACGCTGGTCCGCTCCACGCAGAACGAACGACGGACCCGTAGCGGCGGCCGAGGGCGACGTCCTCGTCGTCCGCGAGGTGGATGTCGAACAGACGCCGCAGGGAACCGCACCCGGTGAGGACCCGGTACCCCTCGGTGAGGAGGCGGTTCAGCCGCAGGAGCAAGCTCTCCACGGTGTCGGACTTCCGCCCCACCCAGGCGATGATGTCCACGTCCGAGCTCGGCCGGGTGCGGCCGTCCATCGTGCTCCCGTAGACGTACACAGTACGGAACGTGGATCCCAACCCGGCGACATATCGGCAGAATTCCTGCGCCAGGGCGTCGCAGGAACGCGGAGTGGACTCCCGGGTCTCCCCCTTCGCAAGCTGGCAACGAGGCGAGGACCATCGCACCCCTCGCGGGCTGCAGCTGCACCCAGCGCTCGGGCGAGGATCCCGCGGCGGCAGATCGTCGGACCGAGCAACAGGCTCGGGGTGCTGTCGATCACGGGAAGACGCCCCGCAGGCGGATGGCCTCCACCACCCGCTCCAGACCCATCATGAACGCCGCAGTGCGCAGGGACACGTTGTGCTTCTTCGCATAGTCCCACAAGCCCTGGAACGCGCGGCGCATGAGGGCGGAGAGGCGCTCGTTGGTCTCCTCTTCCTCCCGGTAGAAGTCCTGCAGGTTTTGGACCCCCTCGAAGTAGGAGACGATCACACCGCCGGCGTTGGCGAGGATGTCCGGGGCGACAACCCGACCCCGTTCCTCGAGGATCAGGTCCGCCTCGGGGGTGGTCGGGCCGTTGGCCCGCTCCACGATCACCTGGGCCTTGATCCGCCCGGCGTTGGCCTCGGTGATCTGACCCTCCAGGGCTGCCGGAACGAGCACATCCACGTCGAGGGTCAGGATCTCGGGCCCAGGCAGCGCCCGCACGCCAGGGACGGCATAGCCGGCGATCATCCTCTGCGGGGACCGCGCGACGTGCGCCGCCAGAGCTTGGTGTTCACGTCGGGAGCCGGGATGCCGTGCTGGGGGCCGATGAGGGGGAGGATCATCGCCGTGTAGCGGCGGGTCAGGCGCTCCAGTTTCCCCTGCGGACAGCTTGGTCGGATCGCACACGATCCCAACGGGAACGGACACCTCCAGCACACGCTCCGGGCGCTTGACCATCTCCAGGATGTCCGCGGGGTAGCCCAGCTTCTCCCCCGCCAGATCCACTTGGGCGCGGAACATCTCAGAGGGATTGACCTCCGCTCCCTGCAGGGCCCGCTCGACCGTGGCTTGCGCTTGTCTGGCCTGTTCAGGCGTCATCGGTCCGACCTCCTAAGGGGCAGCCTAGGCCAGCCCCCGCGGGCACGCATTGCGACAGGCAAGGGATCGTCTGTGTTGTTTGGCGACGTTCTCCTCCCGCGGCTAGATCGGGCGACCTGTTGGGTTTGGAGGCGTGGCGATCGGAGGCCCCGCCGCGCTATCAGGGGTTCGCCCGGGCCCTGACAGCGGCGACGCTCCTGTTCGCCACCGCGGACGCCTGGGCACGGGCCTTGGATCGGCCCCCGTTTCGCGACCTCGTCCTCTCCGCGCTGGCCGACCTCGTGCTCGACCGGCGAACGCTCGCCCTCCACCGCGCCGGACCGGAGCGGGCTCTGGCGTGGACGCTCGTGCGCTGGGGAGAGAGAACAGACGGCAAGGAGCAGGTGCAGTTGGCAATTCCCGCGGCGACCCTCGCCTCGATCCTGGGTGTGTCCCGAAATGCCCTTCGCCAGGCCGTGAGCCGCCTCGTGGAGCTTGATGCTGCGCAACTGGTCAACCGGCGCCTCCTGGGGAACCTGCGCCGACTCCATGAGGTCCTCGAAGGGGACCTTACAGCGTCTGCTCGAGAAGGGAGCGGTAGAGCTCGGGGGCGCGGGCGATCTCCTCGATCTTCTTCCGGGAGAGGATCTCGAACCCCCGAGCGGCGGGTTTCGATCGGCTCTCGCTCGCGGAACCGGCGCAGCATGAGCATCACCGTCTCCAGGGACACGCCAAGGAGCTCGGCCATCGTCTGGCGGGTGATGGGGAACTCGAGACGCGCCGTGCCATCGGCGTTCAGTGCGCCGTACTTGTTGGCGAGCGCGAGGAGGAGGAGGGCGAGATTGCGGTCCACGGGTTCGGTGGTCTCCCGGGTGAGCTTGAACTCGAGCATCGCTACCTCGCGGGCGAACCAGCGACAGAGGTCTTTCCGATCACCACAAGCCCCTCACACACGAGGTAAACACCGGAGGAGCGGGAACCCTCCTGGGCGATGAGGTCATCGGGGGCGCACTTCCACACTAGGGCGAGGTCCTGAAGCGCTTTCCGGTCCGGTTCTGCTCGCCCAGGCCCACCTCTCGCCAGGCACCCGGCGGGCGTATGCTTGGCAACGATCTTCGGCATGCATTTGTCGCGCCTATCGCAAACCGCCGCCAGTGAATGCGCCCTGTGCACAGGGCAGGGGGCACCGGGCCGGCGCCCCCGCCGAGACCTCTGGATTGGCTATGCCCAACCCCGGAGCTTCACCGCCTCCGCGACCCGCTGCACGGAGACAAGGTACGCCCCCAGCCGGTTGTGGACCTTGTGTTTCTGGGCCATCTCGTGCACGGCGTGGAACGCGGTGGTCATCTTTCGGTCGAGGCGCCCATGGACCTCCGTCACGTCCCAGTAGAAGTTGTACGAGTTCTGGACCTGCTCGAAGTAGGACACGGTGACCCCACCGGCGTTGCACAGGAAGTCCGGGATCACGTACACGTCGTTCTTGAGCAGGACCTCGTCCGCCTCCGGCGTGGTGGGCCCGTTGGCCGCCTCGGCAAGGACGCGGACCTTCTTTGAGATCCGTCCCACGGTCTGGGCGGTGATCACGTTCTCCGTGGCCGCGGGGATGAGGACATCCACGTCCATCCCCAACCACGCGTCCCCGTCCAGGACCTCGTATCCAGCCTTCTCCGCCGCCGCGCGGTCGATCGTCCCGAAGGTATCGGAGATCCCCTGGAGGAACAGCGGATCCACCCCGCCCTTCTTGGTGTAGGTGTACGCCTTCCGGTCCTTGTGATCCCAGCAGGAGCTGTCTCTTATCCACATCTCCGAGCCCACGAGACCGTACTAGACC
>OMKS01002095.1_pt1 | contig 17062 bp, 10 predicted proteins | sample 1674721 | NCBI WGS metagenome assembly OMKS01 (sample SAMN06264996, study PRJEB25208) | sediment metagenome | isolation source: hot spring sediment | place: USA: California | collected 2014-09-02
GCGGGATAGGCCGGGGTGGTGCGCCAGGCGTCGTCCAGGGGCCACACGCGCGCTGCGAGGCGCGGCTCAAGCGCCAGACATTGCAGCACACCCTCCGGCCCATCGAGCAGCAGCGAAACCCAGCGCGCCGCCTCGAAGTGTACCGCCAGTCCCTCGCCCGTGCGCTGCGTGCGTACCGGCCCCCGCGCATGCCGGGGACGAAAATCATCGGAGAGCAGCAGATCGCCGCCGTTCTCGTTCGCCAGCACGAGCAAATGCCGGCCCGCGACCGTCATCTGCAGCACCGGTTCCATCGTCGTCGTCAGCGCGTAGCCGCCAGGGATGGGCCAATGCAGCGGCAGGACGCGCGCGGCCTCCTCCGGCAAGCTGATGGCGGGTGTGGCGAGCAGCGCGTCGCCGAGGGCCAGCGACAGGCGTGTCTCTACGCCACTCGCGTTAGCTGTGTCGAGAAAAGCGACGGTGGCGGTGTCTGTAGCGCGCGTTGCACGCAGGGTGCGGTTGGGGGTTGCGTAGACCGTGGTCGCGGGCTGTGCGCCCGTCAGCGTACTGCCGAGCGTTTCGACGGTGAGCGCCAGTCGCCGCGTGTAGAAGTAGGCCGGCGTGAGCGTTGCGCCTTCTTCCAGCGGCGCGCCAACGCCGTGAGCGGCGCAAGCATCCGTTGCGCCCCAATATCCCCAGTTGATGCCGGCATGCGCGGGCGCGAGCGCATAGCTCAACGCGCCCTGGCCCAGGACACGGTTGATGTGGATGCGAGGGTGTTCCGGGCCGAGTCGTTGGCGTAACCGTTCACGGCTTTCGCTGTCGCGGGTGAAGGATGGCGCAGTTTCGAGCATGTGGAAGCCCTCCGGTTCATTTGCCCATTGGGTCTCGGCGAGTAGTGTGTCGCGCTCCCACCGGTGCTGCGGCAAGATGGCGTCGTCGTCGCCAGGGGGAAGGTGGTGCGCGAGGGCGGCGAACGGTCCTCTTGCGCCGAGTTCTCGCGCCAGTTCAACCAGGGTGCGCAGGTAACGCGGCAATCCTTCATTGTCTTCTGCACACGAGCCAGGATCGACGGTGAGCAGCAACAGGTTGGGGCGCTCGATGAGGAAGGGAAACAGCCGCTCCCACCACTCCCGCACGTAGCGCAGAAATGTAAAAGACGGCCCAGGGGGTACGCTGCTGGCGCAATCGGGACGCACGCCGGGCGTGTTGACGAACCACGCCGGTAGACCGCCTGCGTTGAGGTCGGCGTCGATCCACGGCCCTACATCGGCGATGAGCCACAGCCCCGCCGCCTCGATTTCGTCCAGTAGTCGCCCTATGTCACGTGGGCCGGTGAAATCGTACAACCCTCCCGCTGGACTGTGATAGGCCCATGGGAAGGGAACAACAACCGCATTCAAGCCGCCCGCGCGCATCCGTTGCAACACCGGCGCCCACAGCGCGGGGTAGGGCAGCCGGAAGTAGTGCAGCGCCCCGGCCTGGATCAGCGCTGGGTTGCCGTCGATGCGTAATTGAGTGTCGTAGGTTACCTGTAACCGCATTGCCATGGTGGAATGAGTATAATGCGATCATTGAGTATTGCAAAGTTCCATTGTGCCGGAGTTGCCGAAAGAGATGGTTTGCATATAATGGCGCTATTGCATTTTACGCACGCTGTCTTTGCGAGAATTCAGGTATCTTCTCAAGAATCTGAGGTGGGGGTTTGGGGGCGGGTTGCACCCGCCCCCAAACCCCACCTCTAACCTTTTTGTGTTGAGATGATACGAATTTTGTGTTATGTCATTACCCGTCGAAAGGAGTGTGTATATTATGTTCCCTTCTCTGCGTAAACTACTGCTGGTGGCCCTTTTGTTCCTGTTTTTGGCATCATTGCCGACCTCTGTACAGAGCCAAGAACCAACTCCTCACTTCCATGGTTTTTTGGAGATGTATACCCCTGAGCAATACTCTGTTTCTTCTCATACTTCTAACACCGAAAGTGTTACTTCTTCAGAAGGACTTGTCCATTGGCTCTCTAAACAAGTGATGGGTGGGGATGAGTGGGGAGAGTATACTACTCTGCTCTTGGACTCCGAAGATATGCCTCATGTCGTTTATTATGCCTATGGTGGTGATCCCAAACTCAGGTATGTACACTACGATGGTGTTCAATGGCAGGTTCAGACAGTGGATACTGGCCCCTACATTCATTTTTCCTTTGACGTGGACGCTGCTGGGGGCGTTCACATTAGTTATTGCTTTGAACTATTTGACTCGAGCTGTGATGATTTGAAATATGCATATTATGATGGCTTTTCGTGGCAAATAGAGAATATTGATACGGCTGGAGCTGTAGGCCTAAATTCTTCTATCGCAGTTGACGCGATAGGGCGGCCACATATCAGTTATATAGATTCTACAAATTCTGCATTGAAGTATGCACATTTTACTGGCTCTGTATGGCAGTTAGAAACAGTGGATAGTCCAGTATATGCGCATGACGCAGCTACATCCCTTGCTTTGGATGTTGCCGGACATCCTCATATCGCTTATATTGCTTCTGGGGAATATGTTAAACAAGCCTATTATGACGGTACTGCGTGGGAACTGCAACCTATAGGTGATCTCACATATGAGCCGAGACATATTTCCTTGGTCGTTGATACTAATGATCAACCGCATCTTGCATATTACAACCAAGATTCTGACCTTGTTTATGTGTATCATAGTGCTTCTGGCTGGGATAAGCAAGTAGTGGCGAATTGTCACTTTATGCACACAAGGAGCTTTTCGTTAATTCTTGATAGTTTGAACTACCCTCATATTAGCTATGTGGATTGTGAGAATCTGAACCGAATTTATACTTACTATGATGGTACTGCGTGGCGGGATGAGGTTATTGATGTTCCTAATGGGGTAGCTGCGGGTATGGATCTTGATAGTGAAAATACCCCATCGATAGCTTATGCCTGGTATGGTATTTACTACAAGACTCGTATAAATGATCCCAGTGGTTGGTCCGCACTTACCTTTGCCTCATACCGGGATATGAACTTCGAAATCTATATAGCGCAAGGCGATGGAACTAACCCGGTCCGGCGCACGGCTCATGGTGCGACAGATTACACACCTGAGTTTAACCGAGGCGCGACGCAGATTGCTTTTGTCTCAACCCGGGATGGGAATCCCGAAATCTACACAATGCGTGCAGATGGAACGCAGCAGACACGGCTAACCGCCAATGTGTCCGGAGACTATCTCCCAACCTGGTCGCCGGATGGGAAGAAAATCGCCTTTTACTCGAGCCGTGATGGCAATTCAGAGATTTACGTAATGAATGCTGACGGCACGGGGCAGACTCGTTTGACCGCTCACGGCGCGTGGGATGGGCATCCAACGTGGTCGCCGGATGGGTCAAAAATTGCATTTGTCTCAGATCGTACCGGTGGAGATGAATTATGGACTATGAATGCTGATGGTTCCAATCAAAAACAACTTTCTACCGGGTTGGGAGTCGCCGCTTATCCTGACTGGTCGCCGGATGGCCTTCGCATCACTTTTAACGACGATGCTAATTACGATGGATGGTTGGATGTTGCTGTTATCAATGCGGACGGAACAGGTTTGTTTCATCCGTTGGGATACTCTCCGGCATCGTATGATTTTATGGCTCCAGTTTGGTCGCCAGATGGTATGTACCTGGCTTTTGCCAGGCTCCAATGGATCAACTACTACGGCAACTGGTATTGGGTGGATTCTTATATCCACTATGCCACAAACCTGATGGGTGATCCTATTATTAATGTATTAGGTGACTCTGGCTATGATTGGTGGCCAGACTGGCAAACGGCCGATGTTGCTGCCCCCACTTCTCAAGTGTTTGCTCCGACATGGTCCGAGACTGTTACTTTTACTGTGCAATGGCAAGGCAGTGATGTTGGCTTATCTGGCTTGCGCTTTTATGATGTGCAGTACCGTGATGGCATCATAGGCACATGGACGGATTGGCTTACCAAAACTGTGAAGACGAGCGCGCTTTTTACCGGTGAGTACGGGCATACTTATTACTTTCGTTCTCGCGCCTATGACTATGCTGGCAATGTAGAATCCTATTTGGCTGATAGTGATGCTTCAACGCACGTCTACCGTTATGCACTTACAGGCCGTGTTCTTGCGAATCGTGAGCAACCTGTGTTTGCGGCTGTCGTTTCGAGTACACCTGCAGCGTTGAACGTTGCGATGACAAACCATAACGGTGAGTTTACCCTCTATTTTGACGATGCGGGAATCTTCGCTATAGAAGCTTCACGAAACGACTTCAACATTTTACCACCGATGAAGTATATCTCCGTGCCATATACAACTGCACCGTTGACTTTTTACTTGCCGCCAGCCGATGACGCGATCACTGGGGGTAATTTTGAGGATGGTAATTTGACGGCGTGGGCGCCTTCGGGGGAGATTATGCCTGTTCTGACTTCCACCGTGCATACCGGCGATGCCGCTGTGATGTTGGGTGGCTCGTTTGCCTCAACGATGCTTGCTCCTTCCTGGCGCAGTATCATCCAACAGGAAATCGAGATGCCTTCACCGCCGACGTCTGCAACGCTCTCTTTGCTCTATCAGGTCGTTGAGGCAGAACCGATTAGTGATACCCTGGAAGTTCATTTGATAGGGGCGACCCAGACGTTGACCTATACTTTACCCTTGGCCGTCAATCATTGGGAACATCGCTGGTGGGATTTATCTACTTGGGATAATCCAACACTTACGTTGCAAATCGTGTGGTATCAGAGCGAGATGACACGTACAGCGGGTATCATATTGGATGAAATCAGCTTGGGTACGGCGATACAGGGCGTGTGCTCTGTTTATCTCCCGTTGGTTTTACGCGGTAGCAGGTAACGTATAAAGTTCCTAAACTTTTCCGAGCAATTTCTGTAGTGCATCCAGGCCGCTGGAGGCGAGCCACGCCAGGGCTTCCGGGTCGCCGTCGAGCAGCGCTTGGCCCAGGCCGGAGCTGCGGAACTCCTTGAGGTCTTCCTCGAAGGGATGGCCGACCCGGTGGTCGTCGGCGATTTGGCCGTCACGCATCACCAGCACGCGGTCGGTCTGCCGGGCCACCGCCGGGTCGTGGGTGACGATGATGATGGTCGTCCCTAGATCGCGGTTGAGCTGGCGCAACAGCGTGATGACGTCCGCGCCGCTCTGCGAGTCGAGGTTCCCGGTGGGTTCGTCGGCGAGCACGAGCGCGGGTTCGTTCGCCAGCGCGCGGGCAATGGCAACGCGCTGGCGTTCGCCGCCGGACATCTGGTTGGGCACATGCGTCATGCGCTGCGCCAGCCCGACCCGTGCGAGCAGTTCCTCGGCGCGCTTGCGGCGTTTGGCGGAACCGGAGATCTGGCCCATCATCGGCGTTTCGACGTTTTCGCGCGCGTTCAGCGTGGGGATGAGGTTGTGCATCTGGAAGATGAAGCCCACCGTCCGCGCGCGGAAGGTGTCCAGATTCTTGATTTTCACCAGATTCTGCCCGTCGATGCGGACTTCCCCGCTTGTGGGACGGTCCAGCGCGCCGATGAGGTTCAACAGCGTGGACTTCCCGTAGCCGGACGGTCCCATCACGGTGAGGAATTCACCGCGCGTGACGCGGATGCTCACGCCGTCCAGCGCCTGCACCTGCGCCCCGTCGCCGTAGATTTTCGTCAGTTCACGGGTTTCGATGATATTTTCTTCTGCCATAACTACCTCTTGTTAGCTTTCAGCCTTTAGCTGACCGATGCTCTTGTTGATAGTTGTAAGCTGGTTGCTGATCCAATCAGCAACGTGTGTTGTGGTTTCTTCCAGTGTGGCGCTGGTTGTGTCGAGCAGGGTGATCGGTAGATCGAGGGTGGGGCCGGTTTCTCTGAACCACCGGTTGAAGCTAACCTGGCTCTCGATGAAGGCGTCGTTTGCACTGGCGCGCCACTGTGGACGGGCGCGCAGCTGTTCTATCAGCGTGTCGTCGTCGCAAGTGAGGGCGAGGTAGTGGACGGCGGAGAAGTAACGGCGCTCGATGCACGGCTCGATGTTGTCCGGTACGCCCATCCCCGCGCCAAATAAGACGACCGGTCGTCCTGACTGCCCGATGTTCTTGCTCATCCGCAGCCAGATCTCGAAGAAGTCGCGGTAGTTGTCCTCCGGCGTGTTGAACGTGGAGCGCCACAGGATGTCGCTGTCCAACAACACCGCATTGGTACACTGCCCCAGAAGCGCATTGCAGACCGCAGACTTCCCCGCGCCGCTCGCGCCGGAGATGATCATCAGCGGCAACGCGCGAAACGGATGCGCGTGCCCGCACTCCGGGCAGACCGCATACGGCCCCGCCGGATCGATGATTTTGTCCGCCCGATACATTCCACACTTGTGACAAACGTTGAACATCATTCACATCTTTCCGGCTGATCGCTGAAGGCTGACCGCTATTCATACCGCAACGCCTCCACCGGCTGCAGCTTCGACGCGCGCCAGGCGGGGTGGATGCCGCCGATGACGCCCAGCACCAGCGCCGTGCCGAACGCCTGCGCGAAAAGCCCGGCATTGTACTGCATCGTGAAAAATCCCTGCACCATCGGAAGCAGGTTGAGCGCCAGACCGAAGAGCACGCCGGCGATTGTCCCGGCGATCCCGCCCAGCAAGCTCAACGCTACCGATTCGCGGACGATCATCCCCAACACGCGGCGCTTGCGCCAGCCCAACGCGCGCAGCACGCCGATCTCGCGCGTGCGCTCGATAACGCTCATCACCATCGTGTTGGTCATCCCCAAACCGCCCACGATGAGGGCCATCAGCGCGATGCCCCACGTGCTGGCCTTCATCATCTGCATATCCACCAGATTTTCGGTGAAGCTGCTGGCCTGTCCAAGCGACACTTCGGGGAAGCGCGCCTCGATGTCCCGTTTGACGGCGTCGGTCTGTTCGGGGTCTTGCAGCCAGACGCCCATAAAGCTGACCTTTCTGGTCTGCCCGAAAAGGTTCTGCGCGTCACGCAGCGTGACCACGCCGCCGCCATCCTGGAAGGCCACGCCCGTCTCGTAAATGCCCACGATTTTGAAGGTACTGTCGAAGATACGCACCGTCTGCCCGACCCGCTTGCGCAGGTTCGTCGCGGCGACGCGACCAAGGATGATTTGCCGGTTCGTGGTCAACGGTTCGCCTTCGACGATGGGGAAATCGCGGATGGAGAGGCCGCGCGGTTGGTAGCCAAAGACGATGAAGAATGGAGCATTGCCCAGGGTGGTGTAGCCGGTGAGAAAGCCTTCGGCGGCCTGCACGCCCGGCGTCATGGCGATGCGCCGTACGATATCCTCGTCGATTTTGCTCAAATCGACGGAGGCGTCGCGCTCGATGCCCAGGAGGTGGGCACCGCCGCCGGTCATCAGCCCGTCGAAGGCGTCGATCAGCCCGTTGCTCATCGCGCCGAGCAGGACCATCGCTATCAGCGCGACGCCGATGCCGATCACCGTGAGGAGGGTGCGGGTGGGCTGGCGCAGGACGTTGCGCAGCGCGGCCCAGCGGACGTGCCGGTTGGCGTGGACCGAGCCGCCTTCGGCGCGCATAGCTTCGGCGGGCGTCAACCGCGACGCGCGCCACGCTGGCAATCCGCCACCGACCAGCCCCAATCCCAGCGCGACGATGAGGCCCTGCACGATCAGCCCGGTCGAGAACTGCGGCGGCAGGATGCTGCTGACTGCGGGGACGTTCGCCACGGCGCGCACGGCGGCCAGTCCAAGCAGCAGACCGGCCCCGCCGCCGAGCAGACTGAGTGCGAGCGATTCACCCAAGATCATGCCCAATACACGGCGAGGCCGCCAACCGACGGCGCGCAGCACGCCGATCTCCTTCGTGCGCTCGAAGACACTCATCAACATCGTGTTCATCACGCCCACGCCACCGATGACGATGGCGATGAGCGAAACCGACCACGTGAACACGTAGATGTACTGAAGCATATCCTGTTCGTCGGCGAAGTCCGCCGATTTCGTGGCGGTGAGATTGTCGAAGCGGCGTTCGATGCGGGCGCGCAGGGCGTCGAGGTCGGTCCCATCGCGCACTTTGAGGAGCAGCGCGTTGACCTGGCGCGGCTTTCCGTTGATGCGTTGGGCATCTTCGAGCAGGACGACGGCGGCGCCATCCTCGAAAGGTTCGCCGGTTTCGAAGATGCCCACGATCCGGTAGCTACTCTCGTAGAGACGGAAGGTGTCGCCCACTCGCTTGCCTTGATCATCGGCGGCGGCGCGTCCCAGAAGCAGCGGCCTTCCGCCTTTGCCGGTGACTTTGGATGATAACGGTTCTCCGTCTACGATTTTGAAGTGCTGGATGGCAAAGCCGCCGGGGTCGAAGCCATAGACGATGAAGTACGGCGCGGCATCGGTGGCGGCGAAGGTGTAGACCATCTCCGACACGTCGGTAACGCCCGGCATGCCGCCAATCGTTTGTGCGACGTCCTGATCGACGGTGCTGAACATAATGTCGAGAGCGTCATCCTGCACGACCAGAACGTCGGCCCCGCTGCCGCCGGATATCGCGCTGTAGCCCTGAATGAAGCCGTCGGCCATCGCGATGCCGAACACGGTGAGCAGCGTGCGCGCTTTGCGTCCGAGAAGGTTTTTGAGAATCATGCGTTATAGTTCAATCTACTGGTTCGTCTCGACGTCGATGAAGACGGTCATTCCCCAGCGGATTTGCGGCGGGAGTTCGCCGGGATCGATGACGACGGTGTAGTTGACGCCGCCTGTACCGGGTTCGGCCATCGACGCGATGCGCGCGATCTGGCCGGTGAGCGTGAGGTCGGCCAGGGCGTCGAAGGTGAGCGTGGCCGTCTGGCCCTCGGCGATCCGCGTCACGTCGATCTCGTCGAGGTCGGTGGTCTCGATGCGCAGGGCGCTCAGGTCGCCGAGGGTGATCAACGGCTGTCCCGGCGCGATAAACTCGCCACGCCGCACGTCGATGCGGGTGACGGTTCCGGCGAAGGGGGTGGTGATCGTGACGCGCGCCAGTGCGACTCGCGCTGCTTCTACGGCGACTTTCGCTTGTGTGACGGCAGCTTCCGCGATAGCGATGTCTTGCGGCAATACGCCCGCCTTAAGCAGTTCGAGTTGCGCCACGGCGACATCGTATTGCGCGGTCACGGCATCCACGCCGGCATCGGCGGCGCGACGCTGCGCCCACGTTCCCGATTTGGCGGCTGTGAGATGTGCCTCGGCTGCTGCCAATGCCTCGTTCGCAGCGTGCAGCGCGTAACGGGCTTGTTCCTCCATTCTGCCAAGCAGCGGGCACTCTTGCCGTATACTGCCATCGGGTTGTCGGACGTCGTAACATTCCATTGTCTCTTCGTGGTTGCGCTGGGCAATCAGTTGTTCGGCTTGGGCAGCGGCAACGGCGGCTTCTGCCGCAGCGATCTCGGCTTCGTTGGCCCCGGTCCACAGTTGGTTGCGTTGGGCCAACGTCTCGGAGATCAGGGTTTGCGCGGCTACAGCTTGCGCTTCGGCGACGGCGATCTCTTCGGGACGCGCGCCGACTTTGATCCGTGCGACCTGGGCCTCTGCTGCGGCCAGCGCCGCCTCAGCCTGCCGGAGCGCCAGTTGGGCGTCGGCATCGTCCAACCGCACGAGCGCGTCTCCGGCGGCGACCGGCGCGCCCTCTTCGACGAGGACCTCGACGACCATGCCGCCGGTCTGCGCGCCGACGGTTGTCCAGTCGGCAGGTACGACCTTCCCTGTCACGGAGACGAGCGCCTCGAAACTATCCACGAAAACGGGGGGGGCTTCCGGCGTGGTCGCCGCCATCTCACACGCGGAGAGGAGCAGGGCGATTATGAGTCCGCAGAGTGCGAGGGAGCGTCGAGGACGACAGCACCGGTTGGGTAGGCTGATAGACTGTTTATGTGTTATGTGTATCATCTTTCATTCCTTCATAGCGAAAAAACTCAAACGGACGGTAGACACTTGACTGATGCAGTGCAGAAAAGTGTACTTGCGAAAGGGACTTTGGCAAGCGTCTCATAATTGGGTTGACGTAGTGTGCAGTTTGGGGTAAACTCTAGCCCTGGATGAGTGGAAATTTGGTTGCGTCGAGGTGATCCATTGGAAAAAAAGACGTTTTTCAAAATTGTCGTAATGTTGGCTTTTTTGGTTGCCGGGTTCTGGCAGGCTGCACCGGGACGCGCGGCCGCGCCCGCGCAAGAGGCCGAGCTGCCGATTTACTTTTTTTGGGGTGATGGCTGCCCGCATTGCGCGGACGAGAAGCCGTTTTTGAAGGATCTGGCGGCCCGTGAGCCACGCATCACGTTGTACGAATACGAGATTTGGTACAACAAGACGAACCTAAAGCTGCTCGAAAAAATGGCTGAGACGATGGGTTTCGAAGTTAAGGGTGTGCCAACGACGATCATCGGCGAGCGCCAATAGTCGGGGTTCAGCCCGCAGATCCAGGCGGAGATGGAAAAATACGTGACCACGTGCCTCACGACGGGATGCCTCAACGCGGGCGAGGGGATTCTGAGCGGGAAAAGCGTCATCAATGTGCCACTGCTCGGCCCAATCAATCTGGAGTCGCAGTCGCTGCTCGTCAGCACGCTTTTGATTTCCTTTGTAGATGGATTCAACCCCTGCTCGCTGTGGGTGCTCTCGATCCTGCTCTCGTTGATGTTGAACACCAGCTCGCGCAAGAAGGTGTTTATCATCGGGACGGTCTTTATCGTGACGACGGCGGCGGTGTATATGCTGTTCATCGCGGGCTTGTTTACCGTGTTCACATTTGTGAGCTTTTTGGGATGGATTCAGGTGGTCATCGCGCTGCTAGCGCTGTTTTTCGCCGTGATCAATATCAAGGATTACTTCTGGTACAAAGCGGGTCTCTCTTTCACCATTGCCGACGACCAGAAGCCAGGCATTTACAAGGGTATCCGCAATGTGATGAAAGCCGGCGATTCGTTGTGGGGCCTGGTCAGCGCGACGTTTGTGATGGCGATCGGCGTCTCGGTGGTAGAGTTCTCCTGCACGGCGGGATTCCCGGTGCTGTGGACGAATCTCCTGACGGCGCAGCAGGTGGGGACGCTGACCTTTGTGCTGCTCTTGCTGCTGTATATGGTGATTTACCAGATCGACGAGGCGGCTATTTTCCTCGTGGCCGTGTTCACGCTCAAGGCCAGCCGTCTAGAAGAGAAACATGGGCGCGTGCTCAAGCTCATCGGGGGGATGTTGATGTTGACGTTGGCCGGGGTGATGCTCATCAATCCCGACTTGATGGACAAGTTGAGCAGTTCATTGCTCATTTTCGGCTTTGCGTTTGTGGCGTCGATGATCGTGTTGTTGCTGCACCGTAAAATCTTGCCCCAGTACGGAATCTACATCGGCACGGAAATCGGGCCAAAGCGCAAGCGACGGTCGACGCAGAAGCACACCTCTGCCAAGAAAAAGAAAAAGCGATGACCCTGTTGTCTGACTACGTCGAGCGCGTGTATGCCGGGGTGCTCGGCAAGATCATCGGTGTTTACCTGGGACGCCCTTTCGAGGGTTGGCCTTACGCGCGGATTATGGAGGAATTGGGCGAAATCAATTACTACGTCCACGAGAAGCGCGGTGTGCCCCTCATTGTGACCGACGACGATATTACAGGCACATTCACCTTCCTGCGTGCTATGCCGGACTACGGCAACACATTGGCGCTGACCCCCGCGCAAATCGGCCAAACCTGGCTCAACTACCTCATTGAGGAACGCACGATCCTGTGGTGGGGTGGATTGGGCAATTCGACGGAACACACCGCCTACTTGCGCCTCAAACACGGCATTCCCGCGCCGCAGAGCGGTTCGATGGCGCTCAACGGCAAAGTTGTCGCGGAGCAGATCGGCGCACAGATCTTCATTGACGGGTGGGCGATGATCGCGCCGGGCGACCCGGCATTGGCGGCGGATTTGGCGCGCCGCGCGGCGAGCGTCAGTCACGACGGTGAGGCAATCTACGGTGCGCAGGTCATCGCGGCGCTGGAATCACTGGCGTTCGTCGAGCCGGACATCAACGCGTTGCTAGATACCGCCGTGACCTTTATCCCTTGCGACTCGGTCATCTACCGGATTATCGGCGACCTGCGCGAGTGGCGCGAGCGCGTTCCCGATTGGCGCGAGGCGTTCGGCTTGCTCGCGGAGCACTACGGCTACCACAAATACGGTGGCAACTGCCACATGGTGCCCAATCACGGGTTGATTGTGTTGAGCCTGCTCTGGGGCGACGACGATTTCCAAAAGACGTTGATGATCGTCAACACGTGCGGCTGGGACACCGACTGCAATTCCGGCAACGTCGGCTGCTTGATGGGGATCAAAAACGGGCTGGCAGGTCTCGACGCCGGCCCCGATTATCGCGGCCCCGTCGCCGACCGGATGTTTTTGCCTACAGCGGACGGCGGGCGCGCGATCACCGATGCGGTGACGGAGACGCTCCACATCGTGAACATCGGGCGCGCGTTAGCGGGGAAGGATCCGCTTGCGCCGAAGGGTGGGGCGCGCTTCAACTTCGAACTGCCGGGCGCGGTGCAAGGTTGGATGCCGGAAGACAGTATCGAATCGAAAGGGACAGTGACGCTGGAAAACGTCGCCGGGCACAGTGCTGTCGGCACACGCAGCCTGGCGTTGCGATATCACGGCGTCGCCACGGGACGTCCGGCGCGCGCTGCGACGGCGACGTTTACACCACCCGACGCGGCGAGTATGCTGGGTTACGGGCTAATGGCGTCGCCAACGCTTTATTCAGGCCAGACGGTGCGCGCGCGATTGTCCGCCGGTAGCGACAATGTTATGCCGGTCACATGCGGGCTGTATCTGCGCGTTTACGGCGATGGGGATCGCCTGGACCGCATTGCCGGGCCGCAGAGCGTGTTTGGCCCGGGCGATGCACGCGAATTCACGTGGTGCATTCCCGATACCGGTGGCGCGCCAATTGCTGAAATTGGCGTCGAGATCGGCAGCGAAAAACGCGCCGATGGCGTCGTTTATTTGGATTACCTCACGTGGGATGGCGCGCTAGACATCACGCTCACACGCCTGGGTCATACGGGGACGATGTGGCAACGCGCGTGGGTTAACGGCGTGGATCAAGTGCAGCACGGGGCAGAGCCGTATCGCCTGATTCAAAATGAAGGCACCGGCCTGCTGATGCAAGGGACGCGCGAGTGGACCGATTATCGCGTCACTGCGGACGTGACGCCGCACATGGTGAAGTCCGCCGGCATCGCCGCGCGCGTGCAGGGGATGCGGCGCTATTACGCGCTATTGCTGTGCCGGGACGGCCTCGATGTGCTTACGAAAGCCCGTCTGGTCAAAATGCTCGATACACCTGAAGTGCTCGCCGAGAGCGACTTTCCCTGGACGTTCGGCGAGACGCACGCGCTAAGTCTGGAAGTGACCGGCGCGACGCTGCGGGCGTGGATTGACGGCGCAGCGTTGTTCGCGGTGACGGATGCGCAGCCGCTTGTGGGCGGCGCGGTGGCGCTCGTTTGCGAGGAAGGCCGGACCGCGACGAACGCGGTGCGCGTGCAGCCTGCGTGATTCCGTGTTACGGCGCGCTGGCGCGGATGACAAGTTCGGGCTGGAGAAGTATCTGCTGACATTCCGTGGTGCAACCGTTGACTCGTTCCAGGAGCATTTTCATCGCCTGAACGCCCATTTCGTAGCGGGAGACGTGGCACGTTGTCAGCGGTGGTGTGACCAAGGCGGCTAACGGAATATCGTCGAAACCGACGATGGCAAGGGCGTCTGGGATGGCTAATTCAAGGTCTTGACTAGCCTGTAATGCGCCGATGGCAACCAGGTCGTTGTAGCAAAAGAGCGCGGTGATCTCCGGGTGGTCGCTGAGAAGTGCCCTGGCAACTTCATGCCCCCCTTCGACGCTGGGTGGACATGGCCGCATCCAATCCGGATCGTAGACTATGCCGGCCTCGACCATTGCTGCGCGGTATCCGGCTATACGATTTTGACCGCTGCGTGAGGCGGGTGGGCCGGTCAAAAATCCGACAGCTCGATGTCCGGCATTGAGTAGATGCCCGGTGATGGTCTTTCCGCCTTGTTCGTCATCGATGAGGACACAGCCAAACTCGTAGCCGTTCAGTCGCCTATTGACGAGGACCACGCTGGCGTGCCGGATTAATGACTTGTGAAGTGTATTGTCATCGAGGCGCGAGCTACACAACATCACACCATCGACGCGCTTCTCTTCCAGCGAGCGCAGCACCGCGATTTCGCGTTGTGGCTCTTCGTCGGTGTTGCACAGGAAGACATTATACCCCGCCGCATATGCCTCATGTTCAGCGCCGCGTGCTACTTCGGCAAAGAAAGGATTGGCGACGTCCGGAACGACTAATCCCAGCGTGCCCGTGCGCTGAGTTGCCAGTCCACGGGCGATACTGCTGGGGCGGTAGTCCATTTCTTCGGCGATGCGCAGAATTTCGGTGCGTGTTTCCGGTCTGATTTCCCCCCGGTTGTTTATGGCGCGTGAGACGGTTTGGCGAGAAACTCCGGCGGCTGCGGCTACGTCCTGGATGGTGACCCTTTTGCTATTCACAATTCACCTGCTATAATAGAGATAACGTGAGCGGTAACGTGAGCGTTCACAGTCATAGTAACACAGTTTTCCCATAAGGTCAAGAGGTTTAACACTGGAAAAACTTGCACGAACCGCGTTTGATGTTCAGAATCTTCGCAAGCGTTTGTGACCGATACTTGACCTAGCTACGGTTCCATTTCATTCACGCACACGAAAGGAGGTGACGATGGTACGATTGCCTCAAAATCTGTTTTCTTGTGTAGACTTATCATCCCGTTAAGCGTTCTCCGAATCTTCATGAATCCTCACGAAACGGTTCAGTATTTGTGTACATTCATGTAGATTCATCGTTTGATCTATGTGAGGTGAAAATGACAACGATGGGCAAAGGCTATACAGATGGTACTATGACCGAAGCTGAAGTCCGCGAAATTGTGACAGAGGCATTCGCGGCGCACGACATGACCGGCAAGCGCGTGCTGTTTATCACGCCGGACGCTACACGCTCCGGGCCGATGGACGTGATGTTCCGCGTGTTCTATGATGTACTGGGCGGGAAAGTTGCCGCGCTGGATTATCTCATCGCGCTCGGCACGCACATGCCGATGGATGAGGCGGCGCTTAACAAGCTTTTTGGCCTCACGGCGGAGGAACGCGCGGGCCTGTACGCAAAGGTCAACATCTTCAACCACGAGTGGGAAAAGCCGGAGACCTTCAAGCAGATCGGCGTGATTACGGCGGACGAGATCGAGGCCATTACGGGCGGCTTGATGCGTATGGAGGTGCCCGTTACGATCAACAAAAAGCTGTGGGAGTACGATCAGGTCATCATCTGCGGGCCGACGTTCCCCCACGAGGTGGTGGGCTTCTCCGGCGGGAACAAGTATTTCTTTCCCGGCGTTGCCGGGCCGGAGGTCATCAACTTCTCGCACTGGCTCGGCGCGGTCATTACCAGTTGGAAGGTGATTGGGACGAAATCCACACCCGTGCGCGCCGTCATCAACAAAGCGGCCTCCTTTATTGACGTTCCCAAACTTTGCTTTAGCATGATAGTAAAAGGCCACCACGATTTGGTCGGGTTGTACTTTGGCACGCCGGAAGACGCTTACAGCGCGGCAGCGGATTTGTCGGCGCAGCATCACGTCATCTATGTAGAAAAGCCGTTCAAGCGCGTGCTCTCCGTGATGCCGGAGCTGTACGACGACATCTGGACGGCGGCGAAGGGGATGTACAAGATGGAGCCGGCGATTGCCGACGGCGGCGAGGTCATCATCTACGCGCCGCACATCGATGAGATTTCGTACACGCACGGTAAAGTGCTTGACGAAGTCGGCTATCACTGCCGCGATTACTTCCTCAAGCAGTGGGAGCGCTTCAAGGATTATCCGTGGGGCGTGCTGGCGCACTCCACGCACGTCAGCGGAATGGGTGAGTATGACGCCGAGACCTGCATCGAGACGCGGCGCATCAAAGTGACGTTGGCGACGCGCGTTCCGCCGGAACGTTGCGCGCAGGTCAATCTGGGTTATCTCGATCCGGATAGCATTAATCTGGATGAATGGAAGGGTCGCGAGGGTGAAGGTGTCCTGGTGGTCCCGCGCGCTGGGGAGATGCTATACCGTTTGAAGGGGTAGTGAAGTGATTTATTCATATTCTATGGAGGAAAACTAATGGACAAAGTACGACTCGCCGTCATCGGCATTGGTAACATCGGCAATTTACATCTGGGCAACATCGAAAATCAGCCCAAAGTGGAGCTTACCGCCGTCTGCGACATCGTGCCCGAAAAGGCAGACGCGGCGGCGGCGAAGTATGGCGTCAAAGCCTATTACGACTCGGACGCGCTGTTGGCCGACAAGGTTTGTGACGCGATCATCATCGGCACGCCGCACTATGCTCACACGACGATCGGTATTGCGGCGCTCGACGCGGGGCATCACGTCCTCGTCGAAAAGCCGATCTCCGTCCACAAGGCCGACTGTGAGCGGCTTATCGCGGCGCACAAGCGCAACTCGCAGATGGTGTTCGCCGCGATGTTCAACCAGCGCACCGACCCGTTCTACCAGAAGATCCGGGAGTTGGTGCAATCGGGCGAGCTGGGCGAGCTGGTGCGCGTCAACTGGATTATCACCAACTGGTTCCGCACGCAGAGCTACTACGACTCCGGCGGCTGGCGGGCGACCTGGGGTGGGGAGGGCGGCGGCGTGCTGCTCAACCAGTGCCCGCACAACCTCGACCTGCTGCAATGGATCACCGGGATGCCGGAAAAAGTCCACGGCTTCTGCGAGATCGGCAAGCGCCACACCATCGAGGTGGAGGACGAGGTCACGGCGTTCCTGGAATATCCCGGCGGCTGCACAGGTCTGTTTGTCACCTCCACGGGCGAAGCGCCTGGCACCAACCGGCTGGAAATTGCGGCGGATAAGGGCAAGCTGGTCTACGAGGGCGATCAGATTGTGTTCACGCGTAACCTGGTTCCGGCAGCAGAGTTTTTGCGCACGTCGGAGGAATCTTTTGCGCGCCCG
>OMKS01002096.1_pt1 | contig 17060 bp, 20 predicted proteins | sample 1674721 | NCBI WGS metagenome assembly OMKS01 (sample SAMN06264996, study PRJEB25208) | sediment metagenome | isolation source: hot spring sediment | place: USA: California | collected 2014-09-02
GGCTCGGAGATGTGTATAAGAGACAGATATAGGAGGGACTAAGTATAGCACCACCAATTATTAAACGGGGACGTTCACAGGAAAGTAAGCACCTTATTAACGAGCAAATTCGCACTAAGGTAGTTCGAGTGGTTGGCGACAACATTGAGGGTGGAGTAATGTCAATTGAAGAAGCCCGCAAGCTAGCCGACGAAAAGGAACTCGATTTGGTACTAATCTCCGAAAAGGCCGATCCGCCTGTTTGTAGGATTATCGATTACCAGAAATTCCTATATCAACAAAAAAAGAAGCAAAAGGAAATTAAGGCTAACGCACAAAAAGTTGTTGTAAAAGAAATTCGATTTGGCCCAAATACCGATGAGCACGACTACAGCTTTAAGCTTAAACATGCCGAAAAGTTCCTTAGCGATGGAGCAAAAGTAAAAGCTTTCGTTTTCTTTAAAGGGCGTTCAATTCTGTTTAAAGAGAAAGGTGAAATTTTACTGCTTCGTTTTGCTCAAGACCTTGAAGAATTTGGAAAGGTTGAGCAGCTACCAAAACTAGAAGGGAAACGGATGATTATGTTCATCAGCCCAAAAACAGCGAAAAAGAAGAACTAGCAATTTTTTAAACTTAACATATAAGGAGAATGCCTAAAGTAAAAACAAACTCCGGTGCTAAAAAACGTTTTGTTTTAACCGGAACAGGGAAGATTAAGCGTAAGCACGCTTATAAGAGCCACATCCTTACCAAAAAAACTACTAAGCAAAAGCGTAACCTAACGCAAGCTGGATTAGTAAGTAAGGCCGATACCAACAACATTAAGCAGCTGTTGGGGCTTAAGTAAGCACCATTACGTTATTTGAAGTTACTTATTTTTTAACCAAGAATGTATTAGCAGCAAAGAGTTCGCACGGACGAATCGCTAACCATTCGTAAACAAAATTTACTATGCCACGTTCAGTTAACGCAGTTGCATCGAGGGCACGAAGAAAAAAGATCCTCAAGCAAACAAAAGGGAATTTCCTTTCGCGTCGCAATGTTTACACCGTTGCAAAAAACACCCTTGAAAAGGGTTTGCAATATGCATACCGCGACCGTAAAAAGAAAAAAGGAGAGTTTAGAGCACTTTGGATACAGCGAATTAATGCTGGTGCTCGACTACACGGCATGTCTTACTCCGAGTTTATGGGTAAGATTAACGAAAAAGGAATTGCTCTAAACCGTAAAGTACTTGCCGATATGGCAATGAATCATCCTGAAGCTTTTAAAGCAGTAGCTGATTCTTTAAAATAAGCATTAGCTTACAGTAAACTTTTTGAAAAAGGGGAGATTTTTCTCCCTTTTTTTTTAACATCTGTTAGCCAAATTTGCTATATTTACTCTAACCACAATAAAATATTTCAAAAATGCTTCCGCTCAGAATAGACGAAACACCATACTCTCCAGAAGTTACACTCGACAAGGAAAGAAGCCGATTTGAGTTTTATGGCAAATGCTATCCCGAGGATGCAAACGAGTTTTTCAAACCCATTATTGATTGGTTTAGAGAATATGTTGTTACACCAAACCGTGAGACTACTATCCTTTTTAAACTCGACTATTTTAACACGGCCTCATCAAAACGCATAGTCGATATACTTAATATCCTTAAAGATATACACAGGCAAAAAAAGGTTATTGTAATTCACTGGTACTACCGAACAGGCGACGAAGATATGTTTGAAACCGGGGAAACTTTCTCCGAGATCGTAAACCTGCCGTTTAAATTCACCCCATACTAAAACTGAAATATTTTCAGCAACTGCCAGTTTCGCCCTTAGTAAAATTGTCAGTTTTGTTAACAATTGTTAAGCCAGAGGGTTAGCATATCATAAGGCATACGTTTTGAACGTTCATTTTCATGAAACTAAAAAAATGTTCGTTATGAAAGCAAATAGAATACTTTACCCAATTCTTTACTCCATTATTGGAGGTTTAATTGTTCTTTTCTCAAGCAATTTCTTTAAAACCGAAACTACAAGCGTTGTATACTCGAACAACGACTCTAAACCCTTCCGCTTAACATCGATAACAACCAGCGCAGGCGAGCAAACCGATTTCACCTATGCTGCTGAATTAACTGTACATGGTGTTGTGCATGTTAAAACTAAAGCGATGCAATCGCAACCCAGCTACTCTTTCGGTAATCCACTTTTCGACTATTTCTTTGGCCCACAGTTTAGGCAAGAACCACGCCCTATAATGGGATCAGGCTCTGGAGTAATAATATCTAAAGATGGATACATACTTACGAACAACCACGTTATCAACAATGCCGATAATATTGAGATTGTGCTTAACGACAAGCGCTCTTTCGATGCCGAAATTATTGGAACCGACCCAAGTACCGATTTAGCCGTAATTAAGGTTGATGCCGAAAATCTTCCCTTCATTCCTTTTGGTAATTCCGATAACCTTAAACTAGGCGAATGGGTATTAGCTGTTGGAAATCCGTTTAATCTAAACTCAACAGTAACAGCAGGAATTGTTAGCGCAAAAGCGCGAAACATAAATATTCTATCTAGCAATTTTGCCATCGAGTCATTTATTCAAACCGATGCAGCGGTAAACCCAGGGAATAGCGGTGGGGCACTTGTTAACCTAAGCGGCGAACTTGTCGGAATTAATACCGCCATAGCTTCACAAACTGGCAATTTTACGGGCTATTCCTTTGCTGTTCCATCAAGCATTGCTCAAAAGGTTGCAATGGATATAATTGAGTTTGGGGAGGTTCAACGGGCTATTCTGGGAGTCACCATAAGAGAGTTAACTGCTGCGCTGGCAAAAGAGAACAACATCAAAGAGCTTAAAGGAGTGTACATTGATGGAATATCGGAGAATGGTGCAGCTGCTGAAATTGGGCTTAAAAAAGGTGACGTAATACTCGAAGTTAACGGCGTTGAGGTCAATTCAGTTACACAACTTCAGGAGCAAATTAGCCGTTACAGGCCTATGGATAAGGTAGAAATACTTGTAAATAGAGACAACAAAAAGAAACAATATGAAGCTACATTACGTAACATGAGGGGTGGCTTTGAAATTGTTCGCTCCGGTGAGATTGCGACAGTTTTAGGCGCTGAACTACAAGAGGCCGATGTAAAAACGCTGCGCAAGTTGGGTATCCAACATGGCATTCAAGTGGTAAAGCTAAAAAACGGAAAGCTAAAAGACCAAGGGGTAAAAGAGGGTTTCATCATCACCCGAATTAATCGCAGTAACGTTAAAACAGTTAAGGAACTGAATCAAATACTTCAACGCTTATCGGGTGGGGTTCTTATTGAAGGTGTTTACCCCAATGGCATGGTTGCTTATTACGCCATTGGTTTGTAAGTACACAAAGCTGATAATATGTTATATAATATTGCGGTTAACCAAGCGTTTACCGCAATATTTATTATCTTTGCGGGCTTTTAAAGGGTATGCTAATAATTATTATCATACTAGTTAACAAAACCTTGCCACCAGCGTTTAATACTTGACATTCGTTTGTAATTGCCATAACTTCGTAAAAATTTAAAGGTGAAAAATGAGACAACTTAAGATTACAAAATCCATCACTAACAGGGAGAGCGCTTCGCTCGACAAGTATCTGCAAGAAATTGGAAAAGAAGAGTTGATTACTGTTGAGGAGGAGGTAGAACTTGCCCAGCGGATAAAAAAAGGCGATCAGGAGGCTCTTGAGAAGCTCACAAGAGCAAACCTTAGGTTTGTTGTTTCCGTGGCAAAGCAATACCAAAACCAAGGGCTAAGCCTACCCGACCTAATTAACGAAGGGAATTTAGGTTTGATAAAGGCAGCAGAGAAGTTTGACGAAACCCGTGGTTTCAAATTTATCTCCTATGCAGTTTGGTGGATTCGCCAATCGATACTTCAGGCACTAGCAGAACAATCGCGTATTGTTAGGCTTCCGCTTAACCAAGTTGGCTCATTAAATAAAATAAACAAGGCTTTTTCAAAATTCGAACAGCAGTTCGAACGTACTCCATCGCCCGAGGAACTTGCTGATTTGCTCGAACTCCCTAAGGAAAAAGTAGCCGATACGCTTCGCGTTTCTGGTCGTCACGTATCCGTTGATGCTCCATTTGTTGACGGTGAAGAGAATAGCCTTCTAGATGTTTTGGTAAATAACGATTCGCCAAATGCTGACAAAACGCTTTTAAACGAATCGCTTTGCCGCGAAATTGACCGTTCATTGGCAACGCTAACCGAAAGGGAACGCGATATAATAAAGCTTTTCTTTGGCATTAGCTGCCAAGAAATGACACTAGAAGAAATTGGAGAAAAGTTTGGACTTACCCGCGAAAGGGTTCGCCAGATAAAAGAAAAGGCCATCAGACGACTTCGCCATACATCGCGAAGCAAGCTGCTTAAGGCATATTTAGGCTAATAGCATTACGTAACGCTATAAACACAAAAAAATGCCATCCGAAATTTCGGATGGCATTTTTCATATACAAGTAAATTAGCTATTACTGACAATCACGGCATTCATCTAAGTTTTTATTGTAAACAGCCATAGCTCGCTGGCTCATTCCCATACTTGAGAAGCCACCATCGTTGTATATATTCTGCATGGTTATCTTGCGGGTCAAGTCGCTGAAAAGCGAGATACATAACCCCGCACATTCCTCTGCATCGGCATTCCCTAGTGGTGATATTCTATCCGCAAAATCCATTAATCCCTCAAAGCCCATTACACCGCTACCGGCTGTGGTTAACGTTGGCGATTGAGAGATGGTATTAATCCTCACCCTATGCTCTCGTCCATATATGTAGCCAAAGCTACGGGCGATTGATTCGAGCAGGGCTTTTGCATCGGCCATATCGTTGTATCCATAAAGTGTTCGTTGGGCGGCAATGTACGATAGTGCTACAATTGATCCCCATTCGTTTATGGCATCTTGCTTCCAAGCTACCTGTAGCATTTTATGAAACGAAATTGCCGAGATATCAAGGGTTTTCATAAGGTATTCGTAGTTCAAATCTTCGTAGGTACGCCCTTTACGAACATTTGGAGACATACCAATTGAATGCAGCACAAAGTCAACCTTCCCACCAAAATGTTCAGTTGCCTTAGCGAAAAGCTCATTCAAATCGTCTACATTGGTAGCATCGGCAGGAATTAGCAATGCATTGGTTCTCTTTGCTAACTCTTGCACTGAGCCCATTCGCATGGCAACAGCTGTGTTGGTAAGAACAAGCTGTGCTCCTTCCTTGTGTGCTAGTTCGGCTACATGCCAAGCTATGGAACTTTCATTTAATGCTCCAAATATTATCCCTTTCTTCCCTTTAAGTAAATTGTACGACATACTTATTATAGTTTGGTTAATTAGAATTTTTAATTTGCTTACACAACAAATTTACACAATAATAAACTAAATACAATTTATAAATTGTTGTTCGATATTAATTGGGAATATGTTAGTGCAATTGCTTACTACTACTATTTGCAAGTAGATGCTTAGCATTTGACAGTGCAGCATCGGATACTTGCTCGCCGCTGAGCATTTTGGCTATTTCAAGAACTCGCTCTTCAAAGTTTAAAAGCCTTATGTGTGTGGTTGAAGTTTCCGTATCATTTTGCTTGTATACCAAAAAATGGGTATTACCCTTGCTCGCAATTTGAGGTAAATGGGTTATGTTTATAACCTGCATTCCCGTTGACATTTCGAAGATAATGTTTCCCACCTTATCGGCAATATCGCCCGATACGCCTGTATCTATCTCATCGAGAATTATGGTGGGTAGTCCTTTAGCCCTAACCATAAGCGATTTAAGGCTTAGCATTAATCTTGACAGTTCGCCACCTGATGCAACTTTGGATAGTTCCTGCATTGCCACCTGTTTATTGGCTGAGAAAAGGAATACTGCCTTATCGATACCCGTTGGAAGCAATTCATCAACCTGCAAAATATCGACCCTAAAGCTGGCATAGGGCATACCTAGCTGCGCTAACATCGATTGAATACTTTTCTCGAAGCTAGCACTAGCCTTTAATCTTGTGGTGCTTATCTCCTTTGCTATGCTGAATGCTTCGCTTTGCAAAGCTTTAAGCTCTGCGGTTTTACGCTCAATAATGGTCTCGTAATTTACAATCTCCTCAACATTACTTCTTAGCTCGTCACGGATAGCAATTAGCTCGGTAACAGAAGAAACTCTATGCTTTTGCATTAGGGTATTAATCAAGTCGAGCCGCTGACTAACTCGTTCTAGCTCAGCAGGGTCAATATCAACCTTCTCGCTCTGAATCTCTGTTTCTTGAGCTATATCCTTAAGTTCTATTCTGCAAGCCTCAATTCTTGTGCTTAGCTCCTTGGCATGCGGGTAAAAATCCTCAATGCGGTTAAGTGCCGCTTGTGCATCTTTAAGCCAAATTAGCACTGAGGCTTCGTCGGCATTGCAGTAGCCTACAACTTCTTGAAGTGCAAGTTTAATGTCACCTGCATGCGAAAGCTGCTGCTGAAGCAGCTCTAAATCAGCCTCCTCGCCCTCTACCAGTTTGGCCTCATCGAGCTGATTAAGCTGAAATTGGAAATAATCAAGTTCTGCTTTCGCTTGTTCCGATTTTTCGTTCAGCTCGCTAAGCTCGTTGAACAACTTTTTGTAATTATGATATAATGTTTTATAATCATCAATTAGCTTTACGTTGTTTGCAAACGAATCGAGAACCAAGAGCTGAAAAGTTGCATTGGCCAAAAGTAAATTCTGATGCTGGGAGTGGATATCAATTACTCGTCCAACAATATCTTTTAAAAGGTTAAGCGTTACAGGTAGCTCATTAACAAATGCTCGCGACTTCCCGGAAGGACTAATATGACGTCTTATTATGGTTGTTGGCAAGTAATCTAAATCATTCTCTTTAAATAGCGGTTCAAGGTTATACCCATCCAAATTAAATGTACCCTCAACAACGCAGCTACCCTCCTTATCTTTTAGCACATTAGCTTCGGCTCTATTGCCCAGAATTAACCCCAAAGCACCAAGCAAAATTGATTTACCTGCCCCTGTTTCACCCGTAATAATGTTTAGCCCCTGATGAAAATCTATTTCAAGGGAGTCAATAATTGCATAGTTTTTTACAAGTAGATGCTTAAGCATATCCAATTATTATAGAAGCTTAGCGTGGTTGCGAACCTTGTTGACGACCACCACCCTCTTGAGTTATCCGATTATACTTGTTTGCGTTGGCGTTATCGACCTCGGTTAAGATATTAACAACTCGAGTTTTTTCAGCAGGAAACGATTCCGAAAAAACATTTGCTAATTCATCGCTTTTGGCATCGAAAAAAATTTGGAGGTAGTACATGTAGGGGTCGGGTTTCTCGCGATGCACCCTTTGTATGCTGGTTAGTAATTCAGCTATTTCGGCTCTACCTTCAACTAGCTTATCGTTCATCCTATCAAGTCCAAGCCTATGGTACTTATAGTAAACCTCTCGAATTGGCCTGTACTTTGAGTTAAGCACATTCTCAACCAGCCAATACCTATTCTTTCTATTTCCTTCATATGCCTTCCATCCTCTTTCGGTTGCGTTTTGCGCATTGTTAACAATTTTTTCGGCTTTCTGGAAATACTCGGTACCACCTAGGTACGAAAACGAGTCGTAATCGAAACCCAGAATGATATATGCATAGTATGCCAGAACAGAAGTTAGGTTGCTCGTGTGGCGAGAATCTGAAAATTCAAGCTGATCGAACTCAACATACCTAAAATTCATGTTGTTATCAACTATGTTGAGCATAGTTGTGTTGTATGATGTCCCAAAAACTGGACGCCTCGACTGAACCTGGATTGTGCCCTTAAACTCATCGGAGCCAATTTGCTCATTAATGGTTATCATCATATTACACTCAATCCGTTCATCCTGGCTGTATATATGGTTAGTCCACGAGGTGTTGTTCATAAACTCGTAGATAGCCGTTTGAAGCGTTTGAAAAACCTGTCGGTTAGTTCCTTGAATTTTTTGCGAGTTAATTTGAATGTTGCATCGTAACTCCTGCTGAAAAGATAATAGAGGAAGTAAAATGAATAGGAAGAATGGCACAACTACTTTACGAGTATACATAGGCAAAATTTTAAATAACAGTGGCTTACTTAACCAGTTTTACCAATTCACTTACAATATCCTCGGCAACTAAAGCCTTTGGCTTTAAGGGGTATGGTGCTGTACTACCATTGCTATGAATTATAGTAACCCTATTGGTTGAAACATCGAAACCAGCTCCTTCGTCGTTGGTTGAGTTCAATACAATAAAATCAAAATTTTTCGACTTAAGCTTTCGCAATGCATTCTCTTTCTCGTTCTGAGTTTCAAGGGCAAAACCAATAAGGTATTGATCCTTTCTTTTTTGCAAACCCAGCTCTTTAGCAATATCATTTGTAGGAGAAAGTTCAATGGTCAACTTAGCATCGTTTCGCTTAATCTTCTCATCTGCCACCTGTTTTACAGTAAAATCGGCAACTGCTGCAGCAAGAATTGCTGCATTGCATTTTGGATAAAGCGCTGTTGCTTTATCGAACATCTGCTGAGCAGTGTTAACCTTAACCACTTCAATGCTCGGATGCGATGGAATACAACTACTTGGCCCAGTTAAGAAGAATACCTTTGCCCCATGACTAACAAGGCTATGAGCAATGCTTGCTCCCATTTTTCCTGAGGAGCGATTGCCTATGAAACGAACAGGATCGATAGGCTCGTATGTAGGCCCAGATGTAACAAGTACAACTTTCCCCTTTAGCAATTGTTTTTTGGCAAAGAAAGAGGAGATTGTTTGAAGAATCATTTCGGGTTCTTCCATTCTACCCTTTCCGCTTAATCCACTGGCAAGTTCACCCGTAGCGGCTTCAATAATAATGTTTCCATATCCCTTTAGCACCTCAATATTTTTTTGAGTTGCAGGATGCTGATACATATCCAAATCCATTGCCGGAGCCACCATTACTGGGCATCGAGCAGAGAGATATGAGGTTAACAGCAGATTATCGGCTACGCCATTGGCCATTTTAGCCATTGTATTTGCTGTGGCTGGGGCTATAAGGTAAAGGTCGGCCCACAAGCCCAAATCAACATGGCTATTCCAATCACCATTCTCAGGATTATAAAAATCAACAAGAATAGGATTTTTAGCTAAGGTAGCAATGGTTAGGGGTGTAATAAACTCTTTTGCTAAAGGGGTCATAATAACCTTAACGCTTGCGCCCTCCTTAACTAACAGCCTCACTAACGAGGCTGCTTTATAGGCAGCAATGCTTCCGGTAATACCAAGCAGTATGTTTCTACCCTTTAGCATATTAGTTTTCTATACTTCCTCTTGCTCTTGCCCCTTTTTGTAATAAATCTTATTGTCCAAAAACTCTTGCAAAGCAATAAGTGTTGGTTTGGGCAAACGCTCGTAGAACTTGCTAATTTCAATTTGCTCCCTATTCTCGAAAACCTCCTCAAGGTTATCAGTATAGTAAGCAAACTCTTCGAGCTTGCGATTAAGCTCTTGCTTCATATCCTGCCCAATTTTGTTTGAGCGCTTTCCAATAATTCTTACAGTTTCGTAGATATTTCCTGTGTCCTTGTCGAGCACAGAAAAATCTTGAGTTGTAGTTGTAAGTGGTGCTGATACTTTTTTGAAATCCATAACTATATTGTTTTAACTTATTTTTCAGCTATGTTAACACTATTGGCATAAATTCTTTCGGCTTCACGCTTATACTTTGTTTCAGGATACTCGCTCATAAGATTATAATACTCGTCGAGAGTATTTTGAAAGCGTTCGCGTTTTTTTTCGGGTACGCTATTCTCAGCAAGACTATACGATGCTGAAAGAATCATGTAAAGTTGCTCCTCACGATACTCCGAATCGGGAAATTGGCCTAGGCTATTCTTAAGGGCAGTTATGGCCGATTTATAATCATTCATATCGTAATATAGTTTTGCGCTTAAGTAGGCCTTTTCAACTAGTTTTGAACGAAGCTCGTGCATAATGCGATTTACCTCAGCCTTTTTTGTTGTGTTCGGATACTTGGCAGTAAACTCGGCAAAAGCCGCAATAGCCGTGTTCGTAGTTTCCTGATCGAGCAATGGCCTGGGTGATGCTTTATAGTAACAATAGGCGTACATAAACTCAGCCTGCTCGGTAAATGTGCTTCGAGGATAGTTTTGCCTAAACTTATCGAAGTAATGCGCAGAAAGAAGAAAATCGCCCTGATAAAAATACCCTTCGGCCAAATAGTATTCAACGGTATCGGCTTGTTGGGTTCCTTTGTAAATTGGCACTAGCTGCTCAAAAAGAGTGGCATACCTGTAATGGTCTTCTTTCTCGTAGTATTCTAAAGCCTTTTTGTACATAAGCCCATAGTCCTTACTTTTTAGTAGCTTATCGAAACCGCTACACGACACTATTAATAAAGCCAAAAAGCTTAGAATTACTAATTGATAATTTTTCATGTTTTACAAAGGCATTTAGTATAGTTAAACTCTGTTTAAACAAATATATTGCAGCCATTTTTCAAGCGAGCAAAGTTAGTAAGATATTTACAAAAACTAATGCCAAATATCCATAAAAAATAAAGAATCACACAGTTAAAGTGTATTAAGCCAAGCTAAAGTTTACTGGCTAAGCCTTGGGCTATTTAAACCATTCATAAAATTATTTATTATGAGATGAATTGCGTTATGAAAGCTATCAAGTACAGGCGCAATTGTTCAATACAATTTACAGAATCGTTAAAAAAATGTACTTTTGTAAAAATTTTAACGTATTCATTAACCCAATAAAATACTTTAACGTGGATATTTTTGACAAGCTAAGAAAAAGCATGGGGCCCATTGGCCAGTACCACAAAGAGGGTCATGGCTATTTTGCATTTCCAAAACTCGAGGGTGAAATAAAACCATGGATGACATTCCGTGGTAAAGAGGTATTAACCTGGAGCCTAAACAATTATTTAGGTCTTGCTAATCACCCAGAGGTTAGAAAAGCCGATGCCGAAGGGGCTGCCCAATACGGAATGGCTTACCCAATGGGAGCGAGAATGATGAGCGGACAGACCCGACTGCACGAAGAGCTAGAAGAGAAACTGGCTGCTTTTGTTGGAAAACAATCGGCCTATTTACTAAACTATGGATATCAGGGTATGGTATCAACTATTGATGCTCTAGTTTCTCGCAACGATGTTGTTGTTTACGACTCGGAATCGCATGCATGTATAATTGATGGCCTTAGGCTTTTCCCAGGAAAGAGGTTTGTGTTTGCCCACAACGATATGGATAGCCTGCGTAAGCAGCTTGGTCATGCAACCCGCTTAGCCGAAAAAACTGGAGGTGGAATACTGGTTATTACCGAAGGTGTTTTTGGCATGGCAGGCGACCTTGGTAACCTAAAGGCCATTACCGATCTTAAAGATGAGTTCAACTTCCGTTTGCTTGTTGACGATGCACACGGATTTGGAACAATGGGTAAGACTGGGGCAGGTACTGGTGAGCATTATGGCGTACAGGATAAGATTGACATATACTTCTCAACCTTTGCGAAAAGTGGTGCTGGTATTGGTGCATTTGTAGCCTCCGATGAGGATATTGTGATGTATCTTGCCTACAACCTACGTTCGCAAATTTTTGCCAAATCGTTACCAATGCCTATGGTTATTGGAGCACTAAAGCGCCTAGAGCTAATTCAAACACAACCCGAACTAAGGGATAAGCTTTGGGAGATAGTTCATGCATTACAGAAAGGCTTAAAAGAAGTTGGACTTGATATTGGCAAAACGGAATCGCCGGTTACTCCCGTTTACATGAAAGGGAACGTACCCGAGGCTACCAACATGGTATTTGATTTAAGGGAGAACTACAACATCTTCTGCTCTATAGTAGTTTACCCAGTAATCCCAAAGGGACAAATACTACTTCGCTTGATACCAACAGCCGTTCATACCCTCGACGATGTTAAGCAAACCGTTGATGCGTTTGCACAATGTGCTCAAAAACTTAAAGAGGGAAAATACTATGCAGAAAAAATGTCGCAGGTTTAATCCTGTTCTGAATTATTTGAAATAAAATAAAAAGGGGCTTAAGCCCCTTTTTGTTTTGTTGTTTTAAAAAATGCGGGTTCCTAAGTACCTCTCGGCATCCAATGCGGCCATACAACCCGATCCGGCAGCAGTAATTGCCTGTCGGTAATGCTTATCCTGAACATCGCCACAGGCAAATACACCGGGAACATTAGTTTTTGATGTACCTGGCTGTGTTAGTATGTATCCTGTTTCATCCATGTCGATAAAGCCTTTGAAAATATCGGAATTTGGCTTATGACCAATGGCCACAAAAAAACCAGTAATACTTATCTGAGCTTCATCACCATTCGTTTTGGCTAACTTTACTCCGGTTACACCATTTGAATCGCCAATAATTTCCTTGGTATTATGTTCAAAAAGTACCTCAATGTTCTTTGTCGCCATTACCCTGTCCTGCATAGCTTTTGATGCTCTTAGGTATGGTTTACGAACTATCATATATACCTTATTACAAATGCCTGCAAGATAGGTAGCCTCTTCGCAAGCTGTGTCGCCTCCGCCTACAACGGCAACATCTTGTCCCTTGTAAAAGAATCCATCGCATGTGGCACATGCCGAAACTCCTTGTCCTTTAAACTTCTCTTCCGACTCTAACCCGAGGTACTTTGCGGTTGCTCCTGTGGCAATAATTAGCGCATCGGCTGTAATAACCTTATCATCATCAATAGTAACTGCATAGGGCTGTTTGCTAAGATCGGCAGCAGTAGCTATGCCAAAACGCACATCGGTTCCAAATCGTTCCGATTGCTTTTTAAGGTCTTCCATCATTGCAGGGCCAGAAACTCCCTCGGGATAACCTGGGAAGTTATCGACTTCGGTTGTTGTTGTTAGCTGTCCACCTGGCTGAATCCCTTCATAAAGTACAGGGCTCAAATTTGCTCGTGCCGCATAAATTGCAGCGGTATAACCAGCAGGACCTGAGCCAATAATTAGTACCTTAACATGCTCCGAAGGAGTCTTCCCTGTTTTGTCTTTGTTCTCTTCGCCCTTAGTTTCCAAAGGTTTGAATAAATCCATATCAATATATTTAAATTAGATAATATGTTTCTAGGAACAAAAGTAAAAAAAAAGAGTTCAATAGAAATTTTCAATACAAATTTAAGCTTTCGATGCGAAATGTTGCACAAAACACGCTTGTAAATATTTCTATAAAAATTGTGATAAAAGCAAAAAGTGGCTATATTTGCAACCGCAAAAGTGTTCGGAGGTTAGGTATCGCAGCTGCTATCGAGCATTTACATGAAAAGCAAAAGTTCACTTTATATAAGAATTCGAAGTTCGGGGTGTGGCGCAGTTGGCTAGCGCACTTGCATGGGGTGCAAGGGGTCGGATGTTCGAGTCATCTCACCCCGACTACATTTAAAAGGCTTGCAGCAATGCAGGCCTTTTTAGTTAAAACCAATCGGAACCTGATTTATTAAGTTCAAAATTAGATGTGATTAGAAATAGCTTGAAATTAGCAGCATTTTTTGTTTTGTGCTCATGCATTAGCCAATCGGAAAAATCATCGGAAGCAAACAAGCCTGACGACCGAGGCTATATTGTAAAAATTGGCCAAGATGCACCAAACTTTAGTACAATTCGAACCGATAGTTCAAAATTTACGCTAGCCGATCATCGAGGAAATGTTGTAATGCTTCAATTTACGGCTAGTTGGTGTGGTGTTTGCCGAAAGGAGATGCCCCATATTGAAAAAGATATTTGGCTTCCGTTAAAGCATAAAGGCTTTATTCTGGTTGGCATTGATAGAGGTGAGCCTTTTGAAAAGGTTGTTGAGTTTGCCGAGAAAATGCAAATAACGTATCCTTTGGCTTTAGACGAAGACTCAAAAATTTTGCGCTTTACGCGCATAAAAGCGCAGGTGTTACGCGCAATGTTATTGTTGACAAAGATGGCAAGATTGCTTTTCTAACTCGCCTGTTTGACGAAAAAGAGTTTAAGGAGATGGCTAAGGTGATAGAATCTTTGCTGTAACAATAAATGAATCTGAATAATCATCTTAAATGTTACTCCTTCAACAGCTCAACTAATCGCCTAATCATTGGGAGCATGGTTTTTGGATTAGTAGCGGACAAGATATTTTTATCCTCAACCCAATCGGCACCGTCGTATATTGCCCCAGCATTCACAAGGTCGTCCTTTAGGGCATAAAATCCTGTTACTCTTCGCTCTTTTACAATACCAGCCGAAATAAGGAGCCAAGGGCCATGACAAATTGAAGCAATTATTTTCCCCTTCTCATTGTGCTTACGAATAAAGTTTACAATATCCTCATTGCGCCGCCAAAGATCGGGTGCATAACCTCCCGGGACAATAACCGCATCGAAGATTATTTTTTTAATCTCATTAAACGACCAGTCGGGTTTAAACCTCATCCCTCCTTTACCTTGGTACTCCTTAAGCTCAGGAGCCACTGCAATTACGTCAAAACCCTCCTCTTGCAGACGAAGGTAAGGATAAAGAAACTCCGAATCCTCAACCATTTTTTCGAGCAGAATTACAATCTTTTTCATTATGTATGCTGTTTTTCAAGTTTATCAATTCTATTGGCAAGCTCCCAATCCTTTGGGGTTACCACATTGCCAGCATCGTGAGTGCTAAGGCGAATTTCAACCCGGTTGTATACATTTCGCCAATCGGGATGATGGTTCATAGTATCGGCAACAAGGGCAACGCGCTGCATAAAAGCAAATGCCGATGTGAAATTGTCAAACTCGAACGATTTAACTAGCTGGTTATTCTCCTCTTTCCACATAGCACCAAAGTTTTACATTAAACATCCAAAAACAATTTATTGTTGAAACAAAAAGGTATTGTTAACATCTAATTGTTATCTACAGCGCTATTCATCTCATGAATCACTTGAGCAATTTCCGCAGATGTCATGTAAATCTTCTCCTTGAATTTACGATACTTTCGTGTTGTTTGAGCCTCTTCCTCAACAAAAAGCCTAAATGCATACAACCCAGGGCCTAACCCTCTATTAATGGTCATACCGTCAATTTTATACTCAAGTTTTTGCTTAAACGAATCGCTTACAACGTAAGCTACTCCATTTCCAATAATGGTTATGAAATTCTTATTGTTATAATCAACTATATGCGCTAGCTCATGCCCAATAACACCAACCCTAGCCTCGTAGGGTATATTTTTAAGTAGTGGGCTCTTTCGCTTATTTCGAGTATGATTTATAAAAATTTTATAGTGCCTTTTGGAGCGATGCCTAAACATATCGAGTACAGTTGGCCGAGCAGCCATTGTTGTGGTTAGCGCCTTTCGCTTAAACATTATTCGGGTATCCTTTAAATCGGGATAGCGAATTAAAGCTGCTAGAATTGAGTGCTCATAATCGGCTGGCACTCTCTTGTTTGGCAATAGTTCATCCCGAAGCGAATCGATATGCTGCTCGATCCACTCGGGCGTTGGAATTTTGGCGTGCTGAGCTGTTTGCGAAAAAGAGGCTAACCCTAAAACAAGCAGAAAAAAAGTTAGGATTTGCAATAAAAAAAATCGATTAATTGTCATGCTAAAACTGCGATAAATGGTAATAATAATTTAAGGGAATTGCTGCTGTATCTGGCTTAGTGTGAAACAACCCGAATACGGTTGATCCGCTTCCTGACATACTTGCGTAAAAGGCCCCCAGTTGATAAAGCCATTCCTTTAGCTCTTTAATCTCCACGTGCAAAGGAAAAACTACTTTTTCAAAATCGTTATGCACATGTGTTTTCCATTGGTGGTAAGGGATATGGGCAATTTTGCGTAAATCGGTCACCGCTGGTTTTGGATTTGATAGGCTGTAGGCCATACCCGTGCTCACGTGAATACTTGGATTAACCAACAGAATATAAACACCGCTAAGGTTTAGCTCCAACTCATGCAGCTGCTCACCCCTACCCGTTGCAAAACATGGTTTATTTGTAAGAAAGAATGGACAATCGCTACCAAGCTCCAATGCAATATTTTTTAGCTCATCATTATTAACCCTATTGCCTGTTAATTCATTAAGCATTTTGAGGGTAAAGGCACCATTGGCCGAACCGCCGCCTAACCCTGCTCCCATTGGAATTTGCTTATGCAAATGCATGGCTACCTTGGGCAACGGATTGTGTTTATTTAAATGTTTATATGCCTTAACGCACAGGTTACTTTCAAAATCGCCATCAACCTCTAATCCCGATTCTGAAAACACAACATCCTCTTGCTGATGCTCTTGCGGTAAAACCTCAAGTATATCGCAAAGGCTTGGGATTGGCAAAAAAATGGTTTCTATGCTATGAAAACCATCGGTTCGCTTTTCGGTGATGTACAAACCAAGATTTACCTTTGCATTTGGATAGGTAATCATGCTAAAAAAGTTTAGTGCAAAGTTAGGCTCAAAATTGTTAAAGGCAATAGCTAATGGCTAATTAACGCTACGCGAACAGCGTAGCACCTACTATGCCTGCATTATTAAGCAATTTTGCTGGAGAAACCTGAGTAGTTACCGTTAGCTGTTTTTCAAACTTATCGAAACGCATACTGGTGCCTCCGCCAAGTATAAATATTTCGGGCGAGAAAAGTTTTTCGAGGTACAGAAGATAATCGTTAAAACGCTTGCCACAAAAAGTTAAACTGAGCCCCACTTATCCTAGGTAAGTTTTGGGTTTTACAAACGGCATAGGATGTGAACCTTTCGGGCTTTAGCCCATTTTTCATAAAAACATGGCCAAGTTCGGTACTGAGAATTAGCTTTCCGTTGCTAAAAATGGCAGAGCCAATTCTAGTCCCAATAGTTAAAAATATTGCTAATCCATTAAAATTTGCAACAGTTCCAAATCGTAGCTCGGCAAAACCAGCCACATCGGCATCGTTTAGCACGAAAAATTTACATCCAGTTTTTTCGGAGAAAAGTTTGCTAGCATTTATGCCAACAAAGGCCTTATGGATATTCGATGCTGTTTTTAACAACTCCATTTTGCACAACAGCTGGGAAC
>OMKS01002098.1_pt1 | contig 17052 bp, 11 predicted proteins | sample 1674721 | NCBI WGS metagenome assembly OMKS01 (sample SAMN06264996, study PRJEB25208) | sediment metagenome | isolation source: hot spring sediment | place: USA: California | collected 2014-09-02
CATACGAGCTCTAGTACGGTCTCGTGGGCTCGGAGATGTGTATAAGAGACAGATCACATTCTGCGAGCCGATCGCCAGGTCAGGCAGGGCTTGTGGAAACGCGAGGAAAACCGGGGTGTGGAAATCATGGGTAAAACCGTCAGCATTATCGGTTATGGCAATATGGGCAGCGCTTTTGCCAAACGGCTGGCCGGTTTCGGCGCCAGGGTGATTGCTTACGACAAATACAAAGCCGGCTACGCTGATGATTACGTGGAAGAATGTGATATGGAGACCATTTTCCGGGAAACCGATATCCTCAGCCTCCATGTGCCATTGACTGCCGAAACCGACTACCTGGTTGATTCAGAATATCTGGAGCGCTTTACGAAACCCTTTCGCCTGATCAACACATCGCGTGGCAGGGTGGTGAAAACGGCCTCCCTGGTTCAGAAAATGAAACAAGGCAAGGTGTTGGGTGCCGCCCTCGACGTGATTGAATATGAGAAAAAGACACTCGAAAACCTGGAATCCACACCGGCTGATTTTCATTATCTGGCCAGCAGCGATCAGGTGGTTCTTACCCCACATATTGCAGGCTGGACAAGTGAATCGGCTGTGAAACTAGCACAGGTATTGTTAGATAAAATCCTGAAACTATTCCCAGTTTAAAATCCGCATAAAATCGAATTCTGCCGGGTTGGCAACAAATTTTCCGGCAGCCTCATAATCGGATTTGCTCAGAAATTGAAGGTTGTTTTCGAAAACGAGCCTTGTTTTGGGGCCATCCATGTTGACCAGGCGTGGCTGAACTTTACCCTGTTCGTTGGTAACATCTTTCAGAAACAATGGCCTTATTTCTCCGGTGTGATCCGAGGTGACCATGCAAGCAGTTTGTCCTTCATCAAAAAGTTTCTTAACTCCCAGGGCAAGAATGGCGCAATACAACAGATCAAAAGCATTAGGCCTTACGCAGCGCAGCTCATAACCCAGTTCAACCGGGCGGCTCTTCACATCCAGCTTTATGGCCTTTAGTTTCTGCTGCAGCAGGATATTGAAAATATGCGCCTTGCTCACATTGCCCAGTTCGGGGTGGCCATGGTCGTCGTAAGTGAACTGTATGCCAGTTCCTTTGATCTCATCATCGGTCATAAAATGAAAAACGCCTTCGCTCACAATGGCTACACCGTAAGGAATTCCAAGCACTTTGCGTTTCAGTATAGCTGAGATGATCAAACGGGTGATACGATCGAAGGTGATTTCTACTTTGTTGAACATCTCAGGGATGATGATCATCGGGTAGTGGCAGGAAGCCCCGATGCCAAAGGCCAGATGTCCGGCTTCGCGCCCCATGGCCGAAACAATGAACCAGTTGCCGCTGGTGCGTGCGTCTTCATACACTGTGGTGGCAATTTTCACACCTTCCTGTTTAGCGCTCTGATAACCAAAAGTTGGCTGGCCTTCCGGCAATGGTAGGTCGTTGTCAATGGTTTTCGGAACGTGGATGTTCTGAATTTTTATGTTGTTATTTTCAAGAAACTTGGCGATGCGGTTGGCTGTGGAGGCTGTATCATCACCACCGATGGTAACAAGCAATTTCACATCGTGCTTTACAAAAAAATTAATGTTAAATTCAGTGTCTCTGGGCTTGTGGCGGCTCATCTGCAGGGCTGAGCCACCTTGGTTATAAATTTTGTCGGCCATCGGAAAATCAATTTCCTGGTAATTTGGTGTTGGCGTAAAAATGGTTTTATAGCCATTGTGCACGCCAAGCACGCGATATCCGTTTTTCAGGAACACCTTTGCTACTGTTCCGATCACTGTGTTAATTCCCGGGGCTGGACCACCGCCACATAAAATTGCAATACTTCCGTTCATAGTTTAAATCTTTAATTCAGGGCGCCAAAATTAATACAATTGAGTAAATGGGCGGGTGGGATATGTTGCTGGTATATTTTGCAAATACAAACCCGGGGCCTCACTGGTAATGATTTTTGGCTGTGAGATGCAAAAGATGGGCGAATGATAGGAATTAAGCCCCTACCCCAGCCTACCACCCCGGCAGGAAGTTCAATCCCCAGACGCCATTGCCGATTCCTTTGTGAATGAATGGCAGTGCAAAGTAAGGTTCCAGCACCATGGCGCCAAATAAATTAATGCGGATGCTTGCTCCGGTACTAAATACAGGGAAGTTTCTTCCCTGGCTGATCTCAGTTGGGTCAAGTGTTGGATGCCGTTGAGCGCTCCATGCAAGGCCGCTGTCGAAAAACAAGGCCACCTCGGTAAAAAGGAATCCTGACGGGATCAGTGCAAGCCTTCGGGGGCCGGTGAGCGGAAGCCTTATCTCAGCCGAAGCCAGGGCTATGCGGTTGCCTATCAGGATGTTGATCAGGTTTTCATCTTCAATGAACATATTGTTTTCATACAAGGCTCTTGACCCAAAACCCCGCACCATTCCGGGATAACCTAAAAACATGGGATAAAACAGTCCATCGTCGCCATAGCGGCCATAGTGCATGGCTCTGAAAGCCAGCGAAAAGGGCTGCACAAAAAAATACTGCCGGTAGTCGGCGTAGGCGCTGGTCAGGCTCATCCGGCCAAAATACTGATCGGCCTGGAGGCGGAAGCGGTGCCCCATCATGGGCGAAGCAAGCCCAAAAATTGAATTGTCGCCGACATACGCTGCCGACACTTTCTGCAGATTGAAACCATCCGGTTCTTCGTCTTTGAGCCGTTCGCGCCGCTGGCCGATGCGGTAAATACCCTGGTAATAATTGTTGATGGCATCAATACGGTAGTAATAAAGGGATGCAGCGGCCGAAACCTCAAATCTTCGTGTGGTTGAAAACGGATACCAGGCGAATGCTGAAATCTGGTCTTCAAAAGTTCGCCAGTTGACCAGTTGCAAGGTTTCTACAACCCTGGGTTCTTCATCAGTGCCTATATTTTCGACCCCATAGCGCAAGAAGGAGGTCCGGTAGGGAATATGCGAAATGCCGCCACCCCATTTAATGCGGCGTTTTTGATTGAGAAAGGATACCTGTGCGCCAAAATCATAAATTTCGCCGTTCAGGGCAGCCATTGTGTAAAGCTGATTGTTTCCTAAAATATCGCTGAAAATCATGAAAACGCCACCTGCTGCACCGGTAGCACCATAACTTGTGGCGGAAATACCAACACCGGTATTGCCAATATAATCGAGGCGGAAACGGGGATGGTAGGGCCTGACTGAGAACGAATCGTCGGGGAAAACCGGCGCTTTGAGATTTTGCTCAAGGTTGCTGTCAACAATGTTAAAAATCCCTCTTTGAGCCGGCGGCAGGGTTGCAGCACTGAAATCAATTTGGTGAGGGTCAACTTCTTTTCGCGGAAATTCGTTAAGCCCTGCTGCATAAATGCTGTAATTTCCTTTCGCGAAGTATGAGTACGCGATCCGGTTGTCGTTCCATGAAATACTGATGGCCGGCGACAATGCAGTGATGCCGCTGATGCCGGTGGCATAATTGGTAAGTTGATATACTTTTCCGGAATCAAGCTTGTATTCATAAAGGTTTCTCAATCCGTCGCGGTTCGAAAGAAAATAAATGGATGAACCATCGGGCGAAAACAATGGGTTCACATTATCAGCGCCTTTAAATACCGGGATGATGTTGATCTGATCCGGCTTATTGATATCGAGGTAGGCAAGGTTAAAGTTGTAGTTGATATCCGGTGATGAGTCGCCGGGTTGCTTACGATCGGTTGTGAACACGATACGACTCCCATCAGGCGACCAGGTGGCATGAACATAGGAGTAATAATCATCAGTAAGCCTGGTGGTTCTTCCGGTTTCGAGATGATACATGTAAAGATCCGAACGCCCGTTGCTCTGGCCGGTAAAAAGGATGTGGCTACCATCGGGCGACCAGCTTGGATTGTTAAAAGCCGGAATATCTTCGAACTCGATAAGAGCCGGTTTCCCTGGCCGGTTTACATTGATGATGGCCAATTTGTTTTTTCCCTTGCTTACAACCACATAGGCGAAATTTTTGCTATCGGGCGACCAGGTTCCAACCGATTCAAAAAAATTGAATCCGTCAATATCCTGGTTTCGGGCTGAGCTTGTTAATCTTCTTTTGATCCGGCCTGTAGAAGCATCGGTAAGATACAGATCAAGCGTAAAAAGGCGTTTTTCTGAAAAGAACGCAACATGTTTTCCGTCGGGACTGTAAGAAGGCGAGATGTTCATTTCGCCGGCAGTGCGGTCGAAAATAAGCTTGTTGCCAATCATCTGCCTGCCAGTATCGGAAAGGATGGGGGCGTAGTGCGCTTCGAGCGACTGCCTCCACATTTCTGACAAAGTTTCATGATCGGTTTTCAAGACCCGGCGAATAGCCGTTTCAGGGCCCAGCAAGGCTGTTTTGTAAAACAACGGCCTGATAATAGTGTCGCCCCAGGTTCCGGCAACAAAAGATACAAATGAATGGCCAAAGCGGTAAGGATTATATTTGTAGCTACGCGTAATGTCGCGGATGGTCGGGAAATCGTCACTGGCCAGGGCATCGCGCATAATCATGGCGGTGTGCGCATCAACGCTGCCGATTGAAAGATATTCGGCCATGCCTTCAACCAGCCACAAGGGCAGATTCTGGATGCTTTTGAGCGAAAGCGTATCATCATAAATCAGAACATTAAACTGGAAAGCATGAACCAACTCGTGCCCTAACACATGGTTGGTTTGTGCATTGGTTTCGAGAATGGGCATAACAATGCGGTTTTTCAAGGCCTCGGTCACACCCTGGGTTCCAATCCCAATATTGCTGCCAACGGTGGTAGTTTGCTGGAAGTCAGGATGAGTTTCGTAGAGAATAACCGGATTACGGAATGCAATGGTATCGCCAAAGATTTCCTGATGGCGTTTGTACCACTTCTCGCTGAGGTTAGCCAGGTGAGATACAATGGAATCGTCGGTGAAGTAATGATAAATCTCAAAATTGGGGCTTTGAAATACATTGAAATCGAAAGTGCGGTAACTTGGTTTGTTGCGGACAAAGCCCTGCGCCAAACCAAGCTGCGGGACAAGCAGTAATAAAACTGTAAGAAGGGATAGAATCAGCCGGAATATTTTCATAATCAACATTCTCATCGCAAAAGAGATTTATGGTTTTGTGTTAATGGCTCATTAAAAGCCTCAAAATGTGTGCCATTTGCATCAGCACAAATTATCCTGAAAGAATAACGAAGTGATGGTTCAATGCTTTTCCATTTCAATAGCCTAATCTAAGGGGCACAATTTCAGAGGGCATATTCAAAAATATTTTCGTAAGCCTGTAAATAATGGTTTACAGTAGCTTTGGTAAAGAAACAATTTGCTAAATTTGACCCCGAAAAATCCATTTCGATGAAAGCTTACAGATTATTTTATCGTTCAAGAAAAAGCATTCACAGGAACATCAAAAGCAGGGATGAATTTCATTAACAGTCATTCTCGACACTGTTTTAATTCGTCAAAGATGTTTCACTAATAAAATGCTTAAAAAATGGATTTCCCCTTTGCTGAGAATTATAAAATTAAGATGGTTGAAACCATCCGCAGGAGTACCAGGGATGAGCGCGAAACCTGGATCAGGCAAGCCAGATACAATTTATTTAATTTGAAGAGCGAGCAAGTGTTTATTGATCTGCTCACCGATAGCGGCACCGGCGCCATGAGCGACCGGCAGTGGGCGGCAATGATGCTCGGCGATGAGAGTTATGCCGGAGCCTCGTCGTACTACAAACTCAAAGATGCCATAAAAGATATCACCGGTTTTAATTATTTTCTTCCGACCCATCAGGGGCGTGCCGCTGAAAATGTGCTGTTCAGCGTGCTGGTGAAAAGTGGCGACCTGATCCCCGGCAATGCGCACTTCGACACCACCAAAGGCCACATCGAATTCCGCAAGGCCACCGCTGTTGACTGCACCATTGACGAAGCCTCCGACCCTGAACTCATCCACCCGTTCAAAGGCAACATTGACCTGGAAAAACTTGAGGATATTTTGCGTTCTAACCCCAAAGAAAAAATACCTTTTGTGATTGTAACCGTCACCTGCAACACTTCGGGCGGGCAGCCGGTATCCATGCAAAACATCCGGGAAGTAGCGGCTCTTGCAAAAAAGTACGGCATTCCTGTTATTTTCGACTCAGCCCGCTTTGCTGAAAATGCTTACTTCATTAAAACGCGTGAAGAAGGCTACGCCAATAAAACCATTCGCGAAATTGTTCTCGAAATGTTCAGCCATGCCGATGCAATGACCATGAGCAGCAAGAAGGATGCAATCGTGAACATGGGCGGTTTTATAGCCATGAACGATGAAAATCTTTTTAAAGAAGCCAGTTTGTTTAATATTATGTTCGAGGGCTATGTAACTTACGGCGGCATGTCGGGGCGCGATATGAATGCATTGGCACAAGGGCTTTACGAAGGCACCGAATTTGAATACCTTAATACGCGTATTGGCCAGGTTGCCTACCTTGGCAAAAAACTGGAATCATATGGAATTCCTGTAATAAAACCCAGTGGCGGGCATGCCATTTTTGTGGATTCGCTGAAGTTTCTACCCCATGTCCCCCGAGAAGAATTTCCTGCCCAAACCCTTGCCATTGAACTTTATATTGAAGGTGGTGTAAGAGGTGTGGAGATCGGAACCCTGCTTGCCGACCGCGATCCGGCAACACGCGAAAACCGCTTTCCAAAACTTGAACTTGTGAGGCTTGCCATTCCGCGTAGGGTTTACACCAATAATCATATGGATTACACTGCAAGCGCTCTTGCAAATGTTTTTGAGCGCAGGAACCAAATCAGGCGTGGAGTTCGTATCGTAAACGAAGCACCGATTTTAAGGCATTTTACAGCAGAGTTAGAAAGGATATGAGCCCGACAAAATACTGAGCACTGTTATCAACTTCAGCATATCAAATACTTGAGCACTATTTCATAAGAAATAGTTAGCCCGAATTTTGCTTAATGTAGTAGAATTTTTCGGGTAAAAACCTTGTTTTGGGTTTGAATACGTAGGTAGTAAACACCCCTTGAAAATCCGGAAGTATTTAGTTGCAAGATTGACCCTGTGTTTGCACCGCCGGGCTTATCCTCATAAACTCTTTGCCCATGGTGGTTAAACAATGTGTATGAAAGTTCCTTAAAATAACCTGTCAGGCTGATATTCAGGATTGAGTTAGCAGGGTTTGGGAAGACTGTTATGCTAAATTGCTGGTGTTCGTCTTCCACAAAAGTACATGCATCAAAAATGACCGTAATGGAAGCTTCAGCGATGCAAGCGTTCATATCAGTAACCCACACTGTGAAAGTTCTTTCTCCCGGTACTCCGTTTGCTCCGATGGTTATTGCCGGGGTTGTTTCGCCGCCGGGCGTCCAGTAATAACTGATGCCGTCAGGGATGGTAGCATCAAGTGTCATGGTGCTGCCTATGCAAAGGATGGTATCGTTGCCAATATCAACAACAGGCAGTGGCCTTAGCTCGAGGAAATACACTGAACTTGCTGAATTTTCGCCATCATTTACAGTAACCGTGTATAAAATACTTTCGCCGGGACTGGCCACCGGATTGGGCAATGCAGGATCATTCAGTCCGGTTTGTGGTTCCCAGAAGTAAGTATATTCACCTGATCCGCCCAGTGTATAAGCGTATAGTTGCGTGCTGTTGCCTGCACACAGTGCCAAAGGGTTGGATGTTGGAACCACGGCTAGCGGCCCGATGCAGCGAAAGGAGGCCTCCCATCCGGAGAAAGTTGTTTTGCCGTCAGAAACAAAACGAAATGTGAGGGCTCCCAGGCTGTTTGAAGATACCAGCACGCCCGGATTTACCTGGCCATGAAAGGGACTGCCCGGCAATTGCGGCGCAGTAATATCTTCGCCATCATAAACATACAGATAATCATTTTCGGCTTCGGTTTCAAAATCCATGAAAGAAAACGCTAACTGATATCCCTGAGCGTATGGATAAAATGTGATGGTATAATCTTCAGTATTCTGGTAGTTGAGTTCAGGTCCACCCGAATCGTAGAACAGGCCACTGGTAACTGTGAACGAATGGTCTGCCATCAGGTAAACCGGATCGCCGGTTGTAAATGACCATACGTTGCATCCGGCAGAAGGCCCGGCTGCATTTTTTGGAACTATTTTCCAGTAATAGGTTGTGTTAGGGACCATTTCAGGAGAAAAAGCAGCGGTGTTGATGGTAGCAAAATATGGTGGGTTCACGCTTACACCGAAATAAACATCAAAAGATGCAGCATCATAGGATGACCAACTTAGCTCAGTAAAGAGGTTAATTTGCTGTGATCCATCAGCGGGGAAAGGCGAGGCAGCGCAAATGGGTGGATTGGTAGATGTGTGACAGGAAATTTCTGCCATCCATCCGGAACGGGTAACATTAGCATCCGACAGGAACCTAAAGGTTAAAGCTCCCTCAGGATTCATGGCGGTGATGGTTCCCGGGCTGCTGTTTCCGGAAAAAGGACTTCCCGGAAATTCAGGCGCCATAATATCCGGGCCGTTGTAGATATGCAGTTTGTCGAACCCAGGTTCGGTTTCAAAAAACAAAAATATTGCCTTGACCATGGCTTCATCCTGGGCGGGATAGAAGGTCATGCTGATGTCTTCGTTGTTCTGGTAGTCGCCTCCCGGCCCACCTGAGTCATAAAACATGGCCAGGCAGGTAGTTAACGATATATTGCCCATGTTGTGTCCGGAAACCGGGCCGATTACCAGCATCAGGCTACTGGAGTGGTTGTAAAGATTTTCCGGGATGCTTGTGGCGGATAAATCAAGGTTAACAGGGTAAGAAACAGGTGCTTGATCCTGGGCACCAAGCGTCAGACTGAACTCAGCCGTTTCGCCGGGATCGAGGGGGCCTGGCAGCAATGTGCTGCTTTGAATAAATAACAATTCATCGTATGACTGCGCATTTATTTCAATGCCGGAAATTCTGCTGTGACCGGTATTGGCAATACTGAGAACAAGCAGAGCAGTTTCGCCGGGATCAAGAATTCCGTTGTTATTTCCTGTTTGAAAATCGTCAATATAAAAATCAGAAGCAATGCTTAAAACCGGAGCATGAATAATAAACGACAGATTCGAAAACCACGTTTGGATCCCATCACTCATCTCAAGTTCAAAAACAGCCTTGTGCTGATCCGGTACAAAACCGGCAACCTCAAAAGTGTATGCATTTTCAAGTGTAATTGTTTCCCAGCTTCCGATTGCACCAACATCCAGGCTGGGAGAACTGGTCAGGTTCACATAATCATCAGAACCGGAAAGTGTGGCTGTAACAATTCCTGAGGCCAGTGTTCCCACATTCTTCAGTGAGAGGTGCACACTGAATGTTTCACCATAATCAGCCAATGCGTTGTTGTTGCCACTTTCATCGTTAATAACCTGTCCATCGGTCACAATATGGGGGCCTGGCAGGGGAGCCAAAGGAATGGTGGCCTGGTAGGGAATGAACTGAGGACGGGTAACGACAATTTGCACTGTTCCTATTTCAGTCAGAGGCTGAACCATGATTTCAGCGAAGCCTGACGAATCAACCAGGGCAGTGCCAAGTAGCAGGCCGTCTTTTGAAAGGGCAACATACGAACCTGGGCCGGCTTCAATAGCAAAACGATCCAGGCCCATCGGAAAAACCGTGGCATGGTTCACAACATTAAGGCTGCCCTGGGTGTGGTAAATTACCAGCGAAGGATCGCCTAAAACATTGTAAGCCTCCCAGTAATACTTAGGCCCGGAATGTCCGGAATAAGTATGGAGGTGTGCTTCAGTAACCGCCAGGTTTCCAAAAAACATCAATCCGGCTGTTGAAACATAATCGCTTGCAAATGATGCATCATAAGCGCCCATGGTTGTTTCTTCAAAAGTGGGTACATAACCTCCGTTGCTTCCCTGAATCGGGAAAGCGCCCACCGACCAGTAAAAATCCTCAAACCAATAAGTATTGGGCGCCGAACCAATGTAAGCTACTGCACCTTTCCCTGTGGCTCTTACCCATGTTTCGCCGATGGATTCCTGGTACCCAAAATCTGCAGCCAGACAACAATTGCCAATGGCCAGCGGGTATTGTCCCAGGTTCGAAAAATTATTTACCATTGGCCTGCTAAGCATGGGATTGCCCCAGGTAGTCTCGTTGCAATGCGCTGTGTAATTGATCAGCCCCACTGCAATTTTTTCGGTGTTATAGCTGCCGGTGTAGGGGCTGGTCAAATAGGTGTGAATATCGGTATAACCCCATCCGGTGTTAAAATAATTATTGGTTCCGTAAAGAATGGTCGGTTGTCCAATCCTGGGGTTCCAGAAGGCATCAGCGCCTGCTATCAGGGTGGTTTTATCCAGGAAGCCCGGTTCGGAAAACAAATATTGCTCGTAGTAAAGGGTTTTTTCAATCTGTGCGGCAAGCTGGGCAGGATTATTTGCCGAAAAGCGCCCGTAAAGCATCTCAGGAAAATAATCGCCATCAACACTGGCGTAAAATAAATCGCTGACCTTGCCTGTGAGGGTGCCGGGCGCAGCCGGAATTTGCGGCGTATCGCCAACCAAAAGCAAAAAACTTGGCGCCGGATCGTCGGGTGTTGCTGAGATGTACTGCTGGTGAACCCAGTTGCCGATGGCGCTTTTGCTGCTGCCAATTTCATCGGTGTATGCCACCACCATGTTAAAGCCTTTCCTGGTTTTCCAATCAATGAATGGCTGCAGTTCGGTTTCAAACATAGGGTCAGAAACCACAAGGTACTTCACCGGATGCTCGGCAGTAGAGATATGAAGTGGCAATCCTACATCTAGACTGTTCAACAGGCTGTTGCCGATGGGTTCAAAATAAGGCGACCAGGTGGAGGATTTGATGTATTGATTCAGATCATGGTCAACACCTGAAAAACTGATCTCAACTTCAATGTCGTTAAAAACCCGGATCATTCCCTGTGCAGGATTGTAACTCACAGGCGCCACAGTCAGCCGGGCGATACGATAGCCCCTGAGCACGCCTAAAATCTCAACAGCGGCGATTTCGTGTTCAATAAAACTGTCCTTTTCATAAATCCCCCCCTTGTATTCAAATGGCAGGCTTTCAATATCCTGGTCTTTGCGAACCGAGGGCTGTAAAGGCATAATCTTGTGGGCGATGCCATGATCGCTCAATTTGTATTCCTGTACTTCATATTTTAGAATTTTCACGGATACATCGGCGCCAAAGGGCACTTCGATCAGATTTTTGGAAGCCGGAAGTTTGGGCGAACCGGCATCGCCAACCCAGTATGTGCTGGCTATGCTAATCTCATTGAAAATGCCTTTGCGGGTTTCAATTTCGTAAGTGTCAATCCTGTTGTATGAAAAATTGAGCCTGAGTTGCTGAAGGTCGTCTTTCAGAATCCTGACGGCTGTTTCCGTTTTACTCAGTTCAATGCCAGGTTGTTGCGGGTAAAGGTAAGAACCATATAAAACCAACAAAACAGTGGATAAGACAACAAAACACTGCCTGAAAAAAATATGTGATGCGTACCTGCCTTTCATGATTTTGTTGGCTGGTTTATCTGTCTGGTTTTTGGTAATTTGCTGGCTAATTGAATCACAAAAGTAGTTTATTCTCCTCACATCGTGTTAATAAAATCTTAAAACATTTTATGTTTTGATGGATTTTTCCATCAGCAGCACCAGCAGCACATAAGCTGCGAGCAGCAGGGAATTATACACATACCCTGCAAACTGCCCTGCGGCCTGAAAAACAGTACTCAGGTAATAAAGCATTACCGCAAGCAAAAATGTAAGCAGATAGTTTAAGCAGGTTGTATGGAACCGGGTAATAGCGCCTTCCGGCAAAATACGACATCAGCATCATGCCGAGATAACAGAAAAAAGTCGCCCAGGCCGCACCCATATAGCCAATCCGGGGAATGAGAATAAAATTCAAAGTCAGGGTAATGATCATTCCTGCCACGGCAATCAAGGCGCCGCCCATTGTTTTTCCGGTTAGTTTGAACCAAACGGAAAGGTTGTAAAAAATTCCCAGAAATAAGTTGGCCATCAGCAGAATGGGGATCACCGGTGCGCCTTCGCGGAATTCCTCGCCGATGAAAAGGATCACAATATCAATATACAACATAATGGCCAGGAAGATAAACCCGCAAATCGCCACAAAGTAATTCATGACCCTTGCGTAAAGCTGCTTGGCATCCTGGTTTTTCATCTGTTCAAAGAAAAACGGCTCGGCTGCGTATTTGTAGGTTTGTATAAAAAGCGTCATGAGTATTGACACCTTGTAGCAGGCACCATAAATTCCCAGTTGCGCCATAGGATCTGATCCGGTCGGCAGGAGGTGTTTGAGCAGGATGCGGTCAAATGTTTCGTTTACAATACCGGCCAATCCGAAAATCAGCAGGGGCCAGGCATAGGCAATCATCTGTTTCCACAGGCCAGGGTCGAAGGTTAATTTTATTCCTTTGAATGTGTGGAGCAGCAGCAGGAAAGTAAGGCTACTGGCGATGAGGTTCGAAATAAAAATATAACCCACGCCGATTGCCGGGTCATAAATAAGATCAATAAAAGCCAAGGGGCCATATTTTGCACTCAGATATGGGCAAAGGAGGAGAAAAAACAAGTTCAGGCCGATATTGGTAGCGATGTTGATGGTCCGGATCACCGCAAAGCGCGTCGCCTTGCCTTGCTGCCGCAGATGGGCAAAAGGTATGGCGCACAGAGCATCGAAAGCCAGGATAAAAGCAAACCAGATGATGTACTCGCGGTTGGCGGCATAACCCATGGCCGATGCGATTGAGGCCGACGTAGCACCCACAAGTAATAAAAACAGGGCGGTACTGATGGTAAGTGAAATCAAAGCGGTACTGAATACAGTTTTGCCGTTGTCAGCAATCTTTGAGAACCTGAAAAATGCCGTTTCCATGCCATAGCCCAGCAACACAAAAAGAAAGGCAACATAAGCATAAAACTCGGTAACCACGCCATATTCAGCAGGCTCGAACACACGGGTGTAAAGCGGAACCAACAAATAATTCAGCACCCTTCCGGCGATGGTGGGCAGGCCGTAAATGGCGGTTTGGCCGGCAAGTCGTTTGAGCGGGTTCAACGCAGGCTGTTGTGTTGATGAGGTGCCAAAGGTAAAAAATTATAGTAATCCATAAATATCCTAACTTTGCAAACCTTTAAACCAAAAGCACCCTTGTAATTCATGATCGCTGAACCCGGCAAATTATTGGCTGCCATCAATCAGCCCGCTGATTTAAAATTGTTGCCCGAAGACAAGCTCCCGGAGCTATGCGATGAGTTGCGACAGTTTATCATTGATGTGGTTTCATCTACACCCGGCCACCTGGGCGCCAGCCTTGGCGTAGTAGAATTAACGGTGGCTTTGCATTACATTTTCAAAACGCCTTACGACCGGCTGATCTGGGACGTGGGGCATCAGGCTTATGCACATAAAATCCTTACCGGCCGCCGCGACGTTTTTCATACCAACAGGAGATACAAAGGAATCAGCGGATTTCCGCGTCGGGATGAAAGCGAGTACGATGCTTTTGGAACCGGGCATTCTTCTACGTCCATCTCGGCAGCGCTGGGCATGGCCATTGCCTCCGGGTTCCTCAAAGATACCGATCGCCAACATGTGGCCATCATCGGCGATGGTTCCATGACCGGCGGCATGGCGCTGGAAGCACTCAACAATGCCGGAGTGGCTGACACCAATTTGCTCGTGATCCTGAATGACAACGGCATTGCCATTGATAAAAATGTTGGCGCACTCAAAGAATATCTCACCGATATTGTAACCTCGCGCACCTACAACAAAATCAAAGACAAAATCTGGCACATGATGGGTGGGGGCAGCAAATACGGTAAAAATTCGAGGGCTGTGGTCAGGCAACTCAGCAATGCACTTAAATCAACCATTTTTCGCAGGAGCAATCTTTTCGAAGCATTTAATTTCCGTTATTTCGGCCCTGTTGATGGCCATGATGTGATCCGGTTAACCCATTTGCTCCGCGATCTGAAAAATATTCCCGGCCCCAAGCTTTTACATGTGATCACAAAAAAGGGCAAAGGCTTTGCCAATGCCGAAAAAGATCAAACCACCTACCATGCACCCGGACTGTTCGATCGCAAAACCGGCGTACTGATCGAGAATCCCTGTACGAACCAGCCTCCAAAATATCAGGTAGTATTTGGAAAAACCATCCTGGAGCTGGCCGAAAAAAATGACAAGGTTGTGGCCATTACACCCGCCATGCCCACAGGCTGCTCACTCACTTTTATGATGGCCAAAATGCCCGAAAGAGTTTTTGATGTGGGAATTGCCGAACAACATGCCGTGACTTTTTCGGCCGGGCTTGCCGCCGGGGGCATGACACCCTTTTGCAACATTTACTCAAGTTTTATGCAGCGAGCCTACGATCAGGTGATCCATGACGTAGCGCTGCAAAAACTGCCTGTTGTTTTTTGCCTCGACCGCGGAGGGCTGGTGGGCGAGGACGGCGCCACACATCACGGCGCCTACGACCTGGCCTATTTTCGTGCGATCCCAAACATGACCATCGCTACCCCCATGAACGAGGAAGAACTGCGCAACCTGATGTTCACGGCTCAGCAGTTTAAAACCGGCCCTTTTGTGATCAGGTACCCCAAAGGCCGGGGCGTAATGGCTGAATGGAAAACGCCATTCGCTTTACTGAAACCGGGCCAGGGCAGAAAAATCAGCGATGGTGACGACCTCGCCATCATTTCAATCGGTCATGTGGGAAATTATGTGCAATCGGTTCAAAAAAAATTGCAAGTGCAGGGAGTCAGCATTGCTCATTACGACATGCGCTACCTGAAGCCCATTGATGAAAATATCCTGCACGAGGTTCTTAATAAGTTCAAAAACATCATCACTTTAGAAGATGGTACCATTGTTGGCGGGTTGGGCAGTGCTGTGCTTGAATTTATGTCGGATCACAACTACGAAGCCAATGTTGTTCGCCTGGGTATTCCTGACGAGTTTGTTGAGCAGGGCAGTGTTGAGGAGTTGCATCATCAATGTGGTTATGATGCAGAAGGAATTTATCATGCAGTGAGCAGCATCCTGAAAAGCAATCCGGAGAATGCCAGGTTCAAAAATATATTTCCGTCACGATCCTCTCAAACGGCACTCCGCGGAAAATAAGCAGATTGCGGGTATCAACCACCATTTCGGCACTTCCGCACAAGAAATACTGAACATTGTCAGGGAGTTCAGGCAATTGTTCGAGGTAAGCGCTTACCCGGCCACGAAAAAACTCACTTTTATCCGAACCGCTGCAGCAGCGGATGTAATTTTCCTGCAATTCCTTCTCAAACACATCGCTGAAATAAAAATTTCGTCGCCGTTTTTTAATTTAACTAGCCTTGGCGATAAAAAACCACCGGGTCTTACATCAAAAAGAAATTCAACCCAGGTGTTAAAATCAGAACCGGCAAAGCTGTAAATGCGAGGTGGATAGAGCCCTTTAAGACCCAATCTGGCAACCTGCCCCGGTTTAAAATCAAACAACATTGGCAATTGCAATAAATGGCCTTTGTTGCCAGGGATGGTATGACTGAGAATATGTGTTTTGTATGATTCCACAAACGGCTTTTACAAACCAAGTGATGTGGCAATCATTTCAGCCACGTCAAGATTTTCTACTTCTTCTTCCTTGTTCTGGTATTTGATGCCATCGGTGAGCATGGTCATGCAGAACGGACATGCCGTGGCAATTACCCTGGCGCCCGTGGCAAGCGCTTCTTCGGTTCGCTCAGCATATACCTCTTTATTACCGGGTTCGGCTTCCTTGAACATCTGCGCACCACCGGCCCCACAGCACAGGGCAAAACTTTTGGCACGCGACATTTCAACACGCTGTGTTTCGAGCGCATCTATAACTTTTCGAGGCGCCTCGTACTCATCATTTCCGCGTCCAAGATAGCAGGGGTCATGGAAAACTACTTTTTGGTTTTTAAAAACCTCAACAGGCACTTTTAACTTGCCGTTATCAATCATTTGCTGCAAAAATTGTGTGTGATGGACTACCTCGCCGCTCCAGCCTACATCGGGATATTCATTTTTGAAAATATTGAAGCAATGCGGGCATGTGGTAACGATCTTCTTCACTTCGTAGCGTGTCAGGGTTTCGACTACCATGGAAGCCTGCATGTGGAAAAGCATCTCGTTGCCGGCGCGCCTGGCCGGATCGCCGTTACAGGTTTCTTCTTTACCCAGCACGGCGTAATCAATTTCGAGGTGATTTAAAATCCGGGCAAATGCGCGTGCCACCTTTTGGTAGCGGTCGTCGAAGGCTCCGGCACAACCCACCCAGTACAAGTACTCCGGGTGTTTGCCAGCAGCTTGGAGATCGGACATGATTGGAAGATTTGTGTTCATGTATTCAGGTGTTCAGGTGTTTGTGTGTTCATGTGTTTGCCCCGTGAAATGCGAGGCACGAGCATATTTCAACGGGATTCAGGTGCCTGCCCCGTGCGACGAAGGAGCTTACGGGGTTCATGTGTTCGAGGTGGTTTGGCTTGTTTGAAGCGTGACGGTGCTGATATCTTATCAGTCCCAGGGTTTTGTTTCGTGTTTCAGTTGCAATGATTCTGATTGAATCAATTTTGTCCTGATCAATCATTTCAAGGTCTTCCAGATTGTAGCACATGCTTAAAATTTCGCCTGCTGAGCTTTGAGAAATATCAAGAAACCTGATAAATTCCTTTCTGTAAAAACGACAAAACCCTTCTACAATATTATTTTGAGATGATAAAACGGCCCACTTTAATTGGGATTGCAAATAAAAAACTCTTCGCAGTTTACCCTCCAGGCAGGCATTGTAAACAATTTTAACCAATTTTCTGGCTGATTGCCAGCATGTCAAATCCTCAAATCTGTTAACTTTTCCAGTCATTGTATTAAAAATTTGTAACCCATCTAAAACCTGTCATTGATCACTCAAAACAAAACACCTGACCCCTGCTAGCTCACCCGCCATTCGTAGCAGGCGCCTAAACACCTGAACACACCAACACCCGAACAC
>OMKS01002100.1_pt1 | contig 17037 bp, 14 predicted proteins | sample 1674721 | NCBI WGS metagenome assembly OMKS01 (sample SAMN06264996, study PRJEB25208) | sediment metagenome | isolation source: hot spring sediment | place: USA: California | collected 2014-09-02
TTTAATGATACGGCGCCCACCGAGATCTACACTATCCTCTTCGTCGGCAGCGTCAGATGTGTATAAGAGACAGGGCCTTGGGTTCCGGTTTGGCCGGAGTAGCCGACGGTCGGGCCCCGGCGTGAAACTCCAGGGAGGGGATGCGGGGCCGAACGGCCTCCACCACCCCCGCGTGACGTTTCCCCCGCAGGTCGGCGATGATGGCTGCCACCGCCCCGGGTTCGGTTTCCGTTTCAATTTCCGCTTCCGCCTTGGCTGCCGCCTCGTCGGCGGCGGGCAGGATCTTCTTCGGGGTGGTTGCTACCGGTTTTTCCTCGGTAGCGCTGGGCTGGTGAGCGGAAAAGGTGACCACAATATCGTGATCCCGGCGAGTGGTGTCATAATCGGGGTCGCCGGTTAGCATAACCTCCAGCCGCACGATGGTGAGCTGCTGATCGCCAAAACTCCGCCCCACCACCTGGCGCACCGGACCCCGCGGCGGGGCGGCGGGAAAGATGGTCTCCTCGGGCAGGCGGGCGTCGGCAATGTCGATCACCAGCCGGGGGGGATCGAAAAGGCGATAGGCTGTGTAGGTGGGTGGCGCGTCCCCGGAAATTTGAAGGCGCAATTCCTCCTGATCCCCTTCCAGGGTCAGGGAGTTGATGGTGTAGGTTTCGCCGCCGGTCGAGGCTTGGGCGGAGACGCTGCCCAGAATAGTCCCGGCCAGGACGGCGACGAGCAACGCCGGAAGCCAAAAGGGGAAACGCTTCATTATTTATCCTCTCCCTCTCTCATTAGCACCAGTTCGACGGTGCGATATTCTTGCTCTCCCGTCAGGGTGACGAGCTCCTGGCGAATGATAACCCGATCGGCGGTGATCCTTTCCACCCGGCCGCTGCGGCCGATGGAGCTGCCCCGTCTGATGATATGGCCGTAGCCGGTGCTGTCCTCGACCATGGCCAGGGAGGCTTTGTCACTCAGGACGATGGCGGTGAGCGTGAGTTGTTCGGGTTCGAAGCGGCGCAGGCCGGTTAAAACCTCCTCCGCCTCGGCCTTGTCCGGTTTGCCGGCAGCCGTGGCGGCGGGGCGGATGGTCACAAAAGGCATGAAGGGGTCGGGCCGCCCGGTCTGGCGATAGAAAAAGGGGTCGGGGCTAAGCTGCAGCTCCTCCAGCAGGGAGAGCGGCGGCTGCCGGGACAGCTCCTCCCCCGGTGATTCCTCCCGGCTTTCGCTCAGGCCGGCTCCGGGGCAGAGGAGCAGCAGGAGAACAAACAGGGCGGAGATTCCGCCGCTTTTTCCAATGTTGAGTGCCATATGCCGTCTCACCGTCTTCTGGCCGGTTGCCGGGCCCGGGGCGCCGGTTCCGGTTCCGGTTCGATAAAGCGGTAGGTCAGCAGGGTAAAAGTGGTGTTGAGGTTCATGACCCCACCGGTCTGGCTGGGGGAACCCATGTTGAGGTTGCTGACCGTGACTACCCGCGGCAGTTTGCTGATCTGGTCCAGAAATTTCCCGACCTGATGGTAGGGGCCACGAACTGAAATATCAACCGGAATTTCCGCGTAAAATTCCTTTCGTACCTCGGCTTGCGGCCGGAACAGGATGAAGTCCAAGCCGGCATCGGTGCCCAGGTTGGAGATGTTGGTCAGCAGGTGGGGAATCTCCCTCTCCTCGGGCAGCAGCAGCGAGGCGATCCGGAGGTGCTCTTCCACCTCGGCCATTTTCGCCTTGTGCTGGTCGAGCTGGGCGGCCACGGTCCGCAGCTTGCTTATCTCGTTGTTTAAGCGACTGATTCGGTCCCGCAGCTGCCCCATCTCCTCGGTCTTGGGCATGAAAACCAGCAGGACGAAGGCGGCCGCCGGTACCGCCCATACTGCCGCGCAGATCAGCAGTTTGTGGACTTTGGTCAGCCGGGCGGTCCAGGTTTCCAGCAACCCGTCCAGTTTTTTCAGCAACATGGTGGGGTTAAGTTTCATCATTGCTCTCCCTCCCCCTCCGGTGCTTCCTTGGCCGGCGGCGGGGTGACCCTGATCGTCAGGGAGAAGGTTTTGAGCTTCTGCCCCCCGATATCGGTTTGGGCGGTGCTGGCCAGATCGACCCCGGCGAAGTAGGGGGAGCGTTCCAGGGTTTGCATATACTGTGCGATGGTGGGATTATCCAGTCCCACCCCGGCGATACTCAGAGTGTTGCCGGCCAGGCGCAGGGAGTTGAGCCACATCCGCTGGGACGGGGTGCGGTTGCTGATCTCATCCAACACCCGGACGGGAAGCTGGGAGTGGGTGCGCAGGGTTCTGATGGCGCTGATCTTGGTTTCCAGGGCCTCCTGTTGCCGCTGCAGGGCAGTGATCTGGCGCTGAATCGATTGGAGGGAGGCCTTCTGGCGGTCCAGCTCGACGATCTCCGCCTTGAGCCCGTTGACCTGGGCGTTGAGCGCCAGGGTGGCCACCACCAGCAGCAGCAGCAAAGCCGTCAGGGATCCGACCAGGAAAAAGAGTTCCTGGCGCCGCCGCCGCCGCTGCTTAAGCTCTTTGATGGGTAGCAGGTTGATCTTGATCATGGCGGCTCCCTAAAACTCCACCAGTCTGGTGGCCAGACCGGCGGCCTGGGCCATTGACGGAGCCACGGCCCGGAGATAGGCCGGGTCGATGCGCTTTTGGTCCACCACGGCCCGGGCGAAGGGGTTGAAAATGGTGGTGGGGAGGTTGTTTTCCTGGCTGAAAAGATCGGCCAGCCCGGCAATGTTGGCCCCGCCGCCGCTGAGAACGATCCGTTCCACCGCCTGCTCGGGGCTGGTGGTCTGGTGAAAGTCCAAGGCCCGCTTGATCTCGGCACTCCACTGGCGGCAGGCCTCCAGCACAATTTTTTCCACCCGCTGCCGGGCATTTTCCGGGGCCGGGGTCAGGCCCAGTTTGATCTCCTCGGCCTCCTCAAAAGAGATATCCAGGGCCCGCTGGATCTGCTCGGTCAACTGCCGGCCCCCCAGGATCACGTCACGGGCCAGGGCCGAAGCCCCGCCGGATACTATATTGATGTTCATCTTGGAGGCACCGATATCAACCAGGACCGCGCTTTCGTCGGGGCCGCCGGCGGCCTCGAAGGCGTTTTCCAGGGCGAAGGCGTCCACGTCCACCACCACCGTCTCCAGGCCCAGATCTTCCAGCATGCCGAGGTAGCCGTCCACCAGCTCCTTCTTGGCCGCCACCAGCATGATATCGGTGTGATCATCTTCGCCGGTGTTGGTATGGAGATCCTGGCAGTCCAGGTAAACGTCGTCGATGTCGAAGGGGATGTACTGCTCCGCCTCTTCGTGGAGATGTTTCTCCAACTCCTCGCTGCTCATCACCCGCAGATTGATCTTCTTGACGATCACCGAATAGCCGGAGACGGAGATGGCCACCTTTTTGTTCCTGCTGCCCAGGTTGCCCAGCAGGTTGCCGATCACCCCGGCCACCGCCGCCGGTTCCACCAGGGCGCCGTCTTCGATGGTGTCGGGGGGCATCAGGGCGCTGCCCAGACTTTTCAGCAGGTAGCCGGAGCCGCTGCGTTGCAACTCGCAGGCCTTCACGGCGTGGGACCCGATATCGAGGCCCAGGGCCAGGGCCTCGCCCCGGGCCATGAACGGCAGAGAGAAGCGGCTGGTCAGGCCGCCGAGGGAGGGCAAGCTGAGCTTAAGTTGCGGCATTTTGGGGGCCATTGGCGGTTTCGATTCCCTTCCCGTTTAGTCCTTTTTCCCCATTTTCGGGTTAAAACTCGCCAGATCGGGACGATAATAACACTCCCCAATATGGCCGTTTCCGTATTAAGGACATAAAAGCGTAGCGATGTCAAGCAGAAAGCTGATTATGTCAACCATATTGTTGTTAGTCGTCCATCGCTTGCTTGTCTTTTTATCAGCTTTGCGGTATATCAGCACAGGTTTAAGGAAGCCGTACCGGCGCAGCCGGCAACACCAGCAGGGGAGGAAGTGGTTTGGCCGATACAACCCGGGAATCGGCGGGGAAAACCAAATCGGTTTTCCGCGAGTACGCCGAGGCCATCATCATCGCCCTGCTCCTGGCCCTGTTTATCCGTACCTTCGTGGTCCAGGCCTTCAAGATCCCCTCCGGCTCCATGGAACCGACCCTGCTGGTCGGCGACCATCTGCTGGTGAGCAAGTTTATCTATGGTGTCCGCAATCCCTTCAGCGGAGAGGTCTGGGTCGAGATCCGCCAGCCGGAGCGCTATGATGTGGTGGTCTTCAAATATCCCCAGAACCCTACCCAGGACTACATCAAGCGGGTGATCGGCCTGCCCGGCGAGACCGTGGAGATCCGTGACAAGCGGGTCTATATTGACGGGGTGCCCCTTGATGACCCCAAGGCGGTTTTTCGGGACGCCGAGATTCTGCCCGCCAATCGTCAGCCCCGGGATAACTTCGGGCCGGTGACCGTGGGGGCCGGGGAGCTGTTCGTCATGGGGGATAATCGCGACAACAGCCATGACGGCCGTTTTTGGGGGATGGTGGAGAACAGCGCCTTGAAGGGCAAAGCCTTTATCCTCTACTGGTCATGGGATCGGGACAACCACCGGGTCCGCTGGCGGCGGCTGGGGCGGGGGATTCAGTGAACGGGGGGACAAGATGAGCAGCGGGCAGCTTTTTCCCCATAAACACATCCTGGGCCTGGCGCAGCTGAGGGCCCCGGAAATCGATTTTATTCTCCAGACCGCCGAATCCTTCAAGGAGATCTCCCAGCGCTCGATCAAGAAGGTGCCGACCCTGCGGGGCAAGACGGTGATCAATCTCTTCTTCGAGCCCAGCACCCGCACCCGCCTCTCCTTTGAGATCGCGGCCAAGCGGATGAGTGCCGATACCTTCAATATCTCCAGTGCCGGCAGCAGTGCCGTCAAGGGTGAAACCATGGTCGATACCGCCCGCAACCTGGCGGCCATGAACCCCGACTGCATTATTATCCGCCACTCCCGCTCCGGCTCGCCGGGTCTGCTGGCCTGCCACATCGGGGCCTCGGTGATCAACGCCGGTGACGGGGCCCATGAACATCCCAGCCAGGCCCTGCTGGACCTGATGACGGTCCGGGAGCACAAAGGGGAGATCGCGGGGCTGAAGGTGGCGATCATCGGGGATATCACCCACAGTCGGGTGGCCCACTCCAACATCATCGGTTTCAGCAAGATGGGGGCCCAGGTCAGGGTGGCCGGGCCCGCCACCCTGATTCCGCCGGGGATCGCCGCCATGGGCGCGGTGGTCTGCCCGTCGGTGCGGGAGGCGGTGCGGGATGCCGATGTGGTGATGACCCTCCGGATACAGCAGGAGCGCCAATTGGACCCCCTGTTGCCCTCCTTGCGCGAGTACGCCATATTTTACGGGATCACTCCGGAAATCATTGCTCTGGCCAGGCCCGACGCGATCATCATGCATCCCGGTCCGATCAACCGCGGGGTGGAGTTGGACCCCGGCCTGGCCGACGGTCCCCGCTCGGTGATTCTCGACCAGGTGACCAACGGGGTGGCGGTGCGGATGGCGTTGCTCTACCTTATCATGGGTGGTGAATAGGCAATGGGAAGAGAGGTGAGGATGGAAACCCCGATCTTGATTGAGAACGCCCGGCTGCTGGACCCGGCCTCCGGCCTGGACGGGACCGGCTATCTGCTGGTCCGGGATGGTGAGATCGCCCTGTTGGGCAATGGCGCGCCCGCTGAGGCGGCCCTGCCCGCCGATCTGCGGCGGATTGATGGCAGCGGCTGCTGGCTGACCCCCGGCCTGATCGACCTCCATGTCCATCTGCGAGAGCCCGGCGACGAACACAAGGAGACCATCGCCAGCGGCACGGCGGCGGCGGCGGCCGGCGGCTTCACCGCCGTGGCCTGCATGCCCAACACCCGGCCGGTGAACGACAGCCCGGCGGTGACCGCCCTGATCATGGCGGCGGCGGCCCAGGCTTGCGCCCGGGTTTATCCGGTGGGGGCGATCAGTCTGGGCAGCAAGGGTGAGACCCTGGCTCCCTTTGGCGAGCTGGCCCGGGCCGGGGTGCGGGCGGTGAGTGACGACGGTTGCCCGGTGAGCAACAGCCAGCTGATGCGGCGGGCCCTGGAGTATGCCGGTGATCACGGTTTATTGCTGATTAGCCATCCCGAGGATGAAAGCTTGAGCCGCAACGGGGTGATGAACGAGGGGGATATCTCCACCCGCCTGGGCTTGCGGGGGATCCCTCCGGTGGCCGAGGAGATTATGATTTATCGCGATCTGGCCCTGGCCGAATACACCGGCCGGCCGCTCCATCTCGCCCATGTTTCCACCGGTGAGGCGGTGGCCCTTATTCGCCGGGCCAAGGCGCGGGGGGTGAAGGTGACGGCGGAAACCGCCCCCCACTATTTCACCCTGACCGAGGAGGCGGTGGGAGATTATGACACCCGGGCCAAGATGAATCCGCCATTGCGCAATGCCGCCGACCGGGCGGCGATCAAGGCGGCGCTGGCCGACGGCACCCTGGACGCCATCGCCACTGACCATGCTCCCCACAGCGGCCTGGAAAAGGATCTGGAATTCGAGCTGGCCGCCAATGGGATCATCGGCCTGGAAAGCTCTTTGCCCCTGAGTCTGGCCCTGGTCAGGGAGGGGCTGATCACTCCCCTGCGCCTGGTGGAGTTGCTCTCCACCAACCCGGCCCGAATTCTCGGGGTGCCGGGCGGCCGTCTGGCGGTGGGCGAACCCGCCGACCTGACCCTGATCGATCCCCAGCGTAAATTTATCTTCCGGGCCGTCGAGCTCAAGTCGCGAAGCCGCAACTCCCCCTTTCTGGACTGGGAGCTGGAGGGCAAGGCGATCCTCACCGTGCTGGCCGGCCGGATCACCCACCGTCAATGACCGGCAACCGGCACCACCTTGGTTTGCGCCGATGCTTACTTGTTTTTGGGGAAGTTAGTCAGCTGGGTTAGCTTTTGATGTCGAGCAGGGAGCCCAGGCGCTCATCTTCGGTCTGAACAACCTTGAGGTTGGCCTGGTAGTAACGGCGACTGAGCATCAGATTGGGCAGCTCCTCGGCCAGATCGACGTTGGATTTTTCCACCAGCTCCGGGCCGGCGGCGGTCTGCTCCTGGACCAGCGGGCCGGGGGTGGCCACCACTTCCGCCCGGGCTTCCACCCCGCCCGGCGGAGTCGTCTCCGCCAGGGTCACCCGCACCTTCTTGTAGCCGTCAGTGTTGACGTTGGCGGTGTTGTGGGCCGTGGCCGCTGTTTTTTTCTGCAGCGCCAGCAGGCCGGACAGCGCTGAGTTAATCCCGGAAACCATCACGACCTCCCTTTGTTCAGTTCAAACCGCGTGCGTTTAGTATAACTATAAACAGCGGCAAATCACGCATTTTTTTAACCTACTCCTCCTCTTCCGACTTTTCAGCGTAACGGCAGGTTTTATCGGGGCAGACCAGGCGGGTTCCCTTTTTACCGCCCTTTTCCAGCAGGTAGGGGGAGCCGCAGATCGGGCAGGGGCGGGCCACCGGCTTGTCCCAGAGGGCGAAGGTGCAGGCGGGGTAGCGGTTGCAACTGTAGAACACCTTGCCCCGTTTGGAAACCTTCTGGACGATCTCGCCTTCGCACTCCGCCACCGGACAGGGGACGCCGGTGCTGATCGCCTTGACGTTCTTGCAGGCGGGATAACCGGAGCAGGCCAGAAACCTCCCGAATCGTCCCTGTTTGTAAACCATGGGCTTACCGCACTTTTCGCAGATCTCGCCCGATTCCTCGGGGCTTTCCCGTTCCAGGGGCTGGATCTTGCCCTCCTCGTCCCGGGTAAAGTCCTGGGTATGCTTACATTCGGGGTACTTCTCGCAGGCCAGAAATTCGCCGTTCTTGCCCCACTTAATCAGCAGCTCGCCCTGGCAGAGGGGGCAGGAGAGTCCGGTGGGCACGGCGCTGTGCTTGACCGACTTCATCTCCTCCTTGGCCTGTTCCAGGTTCTCCTTGAAAGGCCCGTAAAAATCGCGCAGCACCTTGACCCAGGCGATCTTGCCGGTTTCGATCTCGTCCAACTCCTTTTCCAGGGTGGCGGTGAAATCGGCGTCGATCACTTTGGGGAAATGGGCCACCAGCAGTTCGTTGACCACCTTACCCAGGTCGGTGGGGGTGAACTTGCGCTGGGCCAGTTGGACATACTCTTTCTCCTGAATGGTGGAGATGATGGCGGCATAGGTGCTGGGCCGACCCACCCCGTTCTCCTCCAGGGCCTTGACCAGGGTGGCCTCGGTGTAGCGGGGCGGCGGTTGGGTGAAGTGCTGTTTGGGGGTGATCTCCTTAAGCTCCAGGATCTGCCCCTCCTTGAGGTCGGGCAGCAGGGCGTCGTCTCCCCCCTGTTTGGAGCCGGTTTCGGGAGTATCCTCCTCCGCCTCGACATACAGGGTCATGAATCCGGGAAAACGCATGATGGAGCCGGTGGCTTTCAGCTCGTGGGGGCCGGCGGTAACCCGGATGCTGGTCTGGTCGTAGAGGGCCGGAGCCATCTGACAGGCCACGAAACGCTTCCAGATCAGGGTGTAGAGGGCCAGCATATCCTTGTCCAGCAGCTTGGCCAGCCGTTCCGGGGTGAGGTTTACATCGGTGGGCCGCACCGCCTCGTGGGCGTCCTGGGCGGCTTTGCCGGTTTTGTAACGCACCGGTTTGGCCGGCAAATAATCGGGGCCGTGGGTGGTCTGGATATAATCCCGGGCCTGCTCCAGGGCCTCGTCATTGATCCGGGTGGAGTCGGTTCGCATGTAGGTGATCAAGCCCACGGGGCCCTCCTGGCCCAGGTCGATCCCTTCATAGAGGCGCTGGGCCAGGGTCATGGTTTTCTTGGCCGAAAAACGCAGCTTGCGGTTGGCGTCCATCTGCATGGTGCTGGTGATGAAGGGGGGACTGGGCTGCCGTTTCTTCTGTTTTTTCTCGACCCCGGCCACGGTGAGCCGGGCCTGTTGGAGTTCGGCCACCAGCTTCTCCGCCGCCGCCTGGTCGGCGATTTTCTCTTTGCGGTTGTCCAGTTTTTTGCCGGCGACCTTTTCCAGCATGGCCATGAAAGGCGGGGGGGTGGGGCCGGCCAGGCTGGTCTGGATCGACCAGTACTCCTCGGGGACAAAGCGCTCGATCTCCTGCTCCCGTTCGCAGATCATCCTCACCGCCACCGACTGCACCCGGCCGGCGCTCAGCCCCCGGCGTACCTTGTCCCAGAGCAGGGGGGAGATCTGGTAGCCCACCAGGCGATCCAGTACCCTGCGGGCTTGCTGGGCCTCGAAGAGATGGCGGTCGACCTCGCCGGCTTTCTCCAGGGCGGCCAGTACCGCCTTTTTGGTCAGTTCGTGGAACAGCACGCGATGAATCGGCTTTTTCAGCGACTTGAGGGATTCGGCGATATGGAAGGCGATCGCCTCCCCTTCACGGTCGGGGTCGGGGGCCAGAAAAATCTGGTCGGCTCCCTTGGCGGCGGCCTTCAGGTCGCTGATCACCTTGGCCTTACCCTTGATGGTCACATACTGGGGGGCGAAATCGTCATCGATGTCCACCCCCAGGGTTTTAACCGGAAGATCACGAATATGACCCACGGAGGCCTTTACCGTGAACTCTCGCCCCAGGTATTTCTGTAAAGTCCGCGCCTTGGCCGGAGATTCAACGATCAGTAGTGATTTTCCCATTAATTAACGCTCTCATTTTAGTGGCATGGTGGCCGGGGGCCGCAAATTTGTCCCGAAGACCGATAAACCGTCAGCCGCCGACTGTCAAGTGATGATTGTCAAAGCTGCTTCTGTTGATTGACAGGCAGGGTTTTTAACGGTTAAGGCGATACTGGGGGCCCGGGGAGCTTTCCACCCGGCCCTTCAGCTCCAGCTCCAGCAGCAGGGCGTTGATCCGGTGGGCGGGTAGGGTACAGGCGGCGATGATCTCTTCGATATCGCGGGGGTAGGTGTCGAGGGCGGCCAGCAATTGGCGCTCTTCCTCGCTGCCGCCAGAATCGTCAAGCCCACCTGTTTCCGGCTGGGTTGCCCCTCCGCCCGCCAGGGGGGAGGCGGCCATCTCCCCCAGAATATCCTCAACCCGGTGTACCAGCTTGGCTCCCTCCTGAATCAGGCGATGGCAACCTTCACTCTTGCCGGTGTCCACCCGACCGGGGACCGCGAAAACCTCCCGGCCCTGTTCCAGGGCCAGTTCGGCGGTGATCAGCGAGCCGCTGCGCCGGGCGGCCTCGATCACCACGCAGCCGGAACTGATGCCGCTGATGATGCGGTTGCGGGCGGGAAAGCGAAAGGGTTCGGGCGGGGTATCGGGAGGGTATTCGCTCAAGAGCAGGCCGTTGCGGGCGATCGCGGCAAAAAGCTTGCCGTTCTGCGGGGGGTAGGCGATATCTAGCCCGCAGCCCAGCACCGCCACCGTGCGGCCGCCGGTAACCCCCAGGGCCCCTTGGTGGGCGGCGCTGTCGATCCCCAGGGCGCCGCCGCTGACCACGGTAAAACCGGCGGCGGCCAGTCCGGCCGCCATGCCGGCCGCGATCTTTTGCCCGTAAACCGTGGCTGCTCGGGCGCCGACCACCGCTATCGCCCCCTGGGTCAGAGCCTGCAGGTCGCCCCGGCCGTAGAGGATCAGGGGCGGGTCGCTGATCTCCCGCAGCAGGGCCGGATAGGCGGGATCATCCCAGGGCAGGCAGTGGTAGCCGGCCCGCCGGATCAGGGTCAGCTCCCTTTGGGCCTTGGGCCGGGCGGCCTGCTTGGCCAGGGCCTGGGCCACCGCGGCCCGCAGGCCGGTTCGGGCTTGCAGCTCTCGGGCTCCGGCGGAGAGGATGGCCTCAATTCCGCCGTAGTGGCCGAGCAGCCGGTTGGCCCCCACCAGCCCAAGACCGGGGGTGTGGGCCAGGGTCAGCCAGGCCAGCAGACGTTGATCCGGCTCAGTCGTCATAAAAGGGGGATAGCTGGTTGCGTCGGGAGGAGTGTTGCAGTTTTTTCAGGGCCTTGGCCTCGATCTGGCGAATCCGTTCCCGGGTGACCGCGAAACTCTCGCCCACCTCCTCGAGGGTCAGGTCGAGGGAGGTGTCCAGCCCGAAACGCATCCGCAGCACTTTCTCTTCCCGGGGGGTCAGGGTCTTCAGAACCCGACTCAGATTGACCCGCAGGTTGTCATAGATGGTGGCCTCGTCGGGGGCGGTGGAATCGGCATCCTCGATGAAATCGGAGAGAAAGCTGTCCTCGCCGCTGCCCACCGGCGTGTCGAGGGAGAGTGGTTCCTTGGCGATTTTCAGCACGCTCTTGACTTTGGCCAGATCAACTCCCAGGTGTTCGGCCATCTCGTCGGGGGTTGGTTCCCGGCCGTGCTGCCGCTGATACTCCTTGGCTCCCTTGAGCATCCGGTTGATGGTATCGATCATGTGGACCGGAATCCGGATGGTCCGGCCCTGGTCGGCAATCGCCCGGGTCACCGCCTGGCGGATCCACCAGGTGGCGTAGGTGCTGAATTTGTAGCCCCGGCGGTATTCGAATTTCTCCACCGCCTTCATCAGCCCGATATTGCCCTCCTGGATCAAGTCCAGCAGTTGCAGGCCGCGACCGGCGTATTTCTTGGCCACGCTGACCACCAGCCGCAGGTTGGCCTGCACCAGGCGATTCTTGGCCGCCCGGCTCACCTCCTCGCCGTGGCCGACCTGCTCCAGGACGGCCTTGAGTCCCTCGTGATCGAGCCCATACTTTTCCAGGCAGCGTTTCCGCCAGGCCGGCAGCTCCGCCTCCGCCAAGGCGGCGCGCTCCTGCTGACAGCTCTTTTCCAGACGGCGCAAGCAATTGGCCATGCCTTGCAGATGTTTGGAGCTCAGGCGATTTTGGGCGAACAGGTTGCTCTGGGCTTTGCTGTTGCGGTTGATCCGGGCGCGAAGCTTGCGCGTCTCGCTGTCATCGGCCCCGCTGCGGCATTCGAGGAGATCCCGGCGCAGCTCAGAGCTTTCCCGGGCCAGCCGCACCGCCTCCTCAACCTGCCAACAGAAATCTGTCCGGGCCTGTTCCATAGCCTTCTTGTCGCTTTCGTCCAGGCCCCGCAGCAGGTCACCGATCTGTTTTTTGCCCGCGCCGAGCTTCTCCGCCATCCCCTGCAGATAGGCCAGGGCCGGCGGCGCGGTGAGCAGAACCTCCTGGGTCAGGGTTTCGCCCTTTTCGATCTCCTGGGCCACCGCGATCTCCTCCTCCGGTTTCAGCAGGGCCACCGCGCCCATCTCCTGCAGATAAACCTTCACCGGGTCGATCTGTTCGCCGCCGCTCTCCCCCGGCCAGGCGTAAAGGTCGCCGCTGTCATCGTAAAAATCACCGTCGCTCTCCCCGCTCTCCAGTTCCGGACGGGCCGGCGCTCCATCTTCGTCGGCCAGCCGGGCGGCTTCCCGCTCCCGGGTGATCTCCAGCTCCTGGTCGGGCTCGGAACCCATCCAGGCCGCCGGTTCGTTGATGGCCTGGTCGTCATCGGGCCCTGCATGCGGGCTTAAGGCGCGTGATTGCTTAGGCCGGGTGGTGCCGGCGGTCTTGCCGGCCGGTTTGCTGGGGGCAGATCTTTTTTTGTTGCTGGTCATGCCGGAACTCCTTGGTTGATGCACTAAATAGCTGCGCGGGGGGTGTCGGCTTATCCGCCGTTGCTAAGGGCTTGCTTTTGTTTCATCAGGGCCAGGAGTTTCTCTTGATCTCCGGCCTGGTAGGCGGCGTTGATCTCCCGGACCAGCAGGTCCGATTCCCGGCGCCGGTCATCCCGCCGCAGCCAGGCGATCAGCTCGCGGGCGCTCTCCTCCTGCACGGCTTCGGGATACATGGTGCCGCCATCGATGAGCAGCCGGGAGACCAGGGATTTCAGGCGTCCTTCGGTGTATTCCAGCAGCACCTCCGGGGCTCGGATAAATTTTTCGTGATGGGCGATCATCAGGTCCAACAGGATGGCGGCGGTCGGCCCGGTGGCATTCTCCCGCAGGCCGGCGGCCAGAAATTCCGGCAGGTAGCGGCCGTGGAGAAAGAGAAAGGCGAAAATCCGGCCCTCGTTGGGCGAGAGGGTAAAGTCCTGATGGTCGGGACCATGGGGGGCGGGGGTGGGTGCCGGCCCCGGTCGCCGGCGATGAGCCCGACCGATGCTTTGGCCGAACTGTTCGCTGGAGATGCCCAATCGTTCGCTGAAGTGGGCGATGAAGCGGGTACGCAGCAGCAACTGGTCGTCCAGCTCGTGAACGATGGGGGCCAGTTCGGCGATGATCCGGTTTTTGCCGTCCACCCCCAGGCCGTGCTGTTCCGCCAGTTTGTCGAAAACGAATTCCGGCAGGGAGCGGGCCTGGCGCATCAACTCGTCGAAGCGCTCCCGGCCGTGGGCGCGGATGTAGCTGTCGGGGTCTTCACCCCCCGGCAGCAGCGCCACCCGTCCGGTCAGCTTTTCGGCCAGGAAAAGAGGGACGGAGCGCATTGCCGCCTTGAGCCCGGCCGAGTCCCCGTCAAAGACCAGAATCACCTCCTCGACATAACCCCGTAAAAGGCGCAGCTGCTCGGCGGTCAGGGCGGTGCCAAGGGGGGCGGTCACCTCATCGATTCCCTGGGCCGCCAGGGCCAGCAGGTCGAAGTTACCCTCCACCAGCAGGCAGCTTTTGGCCTTGCGCAGGGCGTCCCGGTTCTGGAACAGGCCGAAGAGGGTGCGCCCTTTGTCGAAGACCGGGGTTTCCGGGGTGTTGAGGTATTTGGGCTCACCGCTTCCCAGGATTCGGCCTCCGAAACCGGCCACCCGGCCGGTCTGATCGACAATGGGAAACATGATCCGGTCACGGAAGCGGTCGTAATAGTGGGGAGAGGAGGTGGGGGCCCCTTCCGATCTTTTGGCCACCAGCAGTCCGGCCTCCTCGGCAATTTGCGCCGGGAACTTTTCCCCCTCCAGCACCCGGCGGAGAAAATCCCAGCGCTCCGGGGCGTAGCCCAACTGAAAGCGAGTGATGATCGCCGGCGGCATGCCCCGTTTTTCCAGGTATGATCTGGCCCCGGCGGCGGCGGGGTCGTGGAGGAGAAAGTGGTGGTAGAGGGCGGCGGCCCGGGCGTTGACGGCGTAGAGATTCTCCCGCTTGCGGGCCTCCTCCCGCTGTTGGGGTGAGAGGGTGTTTTCCGCCAGCGGGATCCGGTAGCGTTCGGCCAGTTGCTTGAGGGCCTCGGGAAAAGAGATCCGGTGGTAGAGCATCAGAAAGCTGAAAACATCACCCCCCTCGCCGCAGCCGAAGCAATGGAAAGAGCCCCGCCCCGGGCTGACCATGAAAGAGGGGGTCTTTTCGGAGTGAAAGGGGCAAAGACCCTTGAGGTTGGATCCGGCCCGCTGCAGAGTAACATGCTCACCGATAATTTCGGTAATGTCCGCCGCCTCCTTGACCCGGCGAACCACCTCCCGGCGTTGCTCCTCCGCGGGGTCGATCCGTTGTTCTGCTGGCAATGCACCCATGCCTGAAGTCCTTGGTGTCGATTGGAAGGTGCATAACACGGAACAGGTGTTCCGTGGGTAGACACAACCCCTGAATTTGTACCGGGTTTTCCGTTGCTGTCAAGGGAAAAGGCTTTACCGTCGGGCTTAACCCTGGTACCTTTGGCCATTTTCATGGGGAGGAGGCTCACCATTACCGCATCATTGATCTTACCGCTGTTGATTTCGCTGGCCGGCCTGGTTTTGCTGCTGGCGGGGGGGGAGTTGCTGGTGGGTGGCGCCCGCGACCTGGCCCGCCACTGGGGGATGCCTTCTCTGTTGATCGGCCTGACCGTGGTGGCCTTCGGCACCTCGGTGCCCGAGCTGTTCATCAGCCTGGCCGCCACCTGGCGGGGGCACCCAGAGATCATGCTGGGCAACGTGATCGGCAGCAATATTGCCAATATCGGCCTTATTTTGGCGATCTCTCTGCTGTTGGTCCCCCTGCGGCTGGGCCTGAGGACTGTGGCCGCCGAGATGCTGCTGCTCCATCTGGCCACCGCCGCCCTGTTCGGGCTTACCTGGTACGGTTTTTTCCCTCGCTGGGCCGGGGGCCTTTGTGTGGCGGCGTTGCTTGCCTACACCGTCATGGCCTATTGGCGCGCCGCCGGCCAAGGGGAAGGCGAAACCCCGGCTGAGGAGGGGGAGCAGGCCAGTTCCGGCACCGAGGCCGTGGCCCGGGGGCAGTTGGTGGCCCTGGCGCTGGTGCTGGCCGGCCTGGCGGCCCTGGCCGCGGGGGCCGAGCTTTTTCTGCGCGGGGCGGTGGAGATCGCTCGCGGACTGGGGGTAAGTGAGCTGGTGATCGGTCTTACCCTGGCGGCCATCGGCACCTCCCTGCCGGAGCTGGCCACCTGTTTCGCCGCCATTCGTCAGCGCCAGGACGCTCTGCTGGTGGGCAATATCATCGGCAGCAATCTCTTTAACCTGTTGATGGTGATGGGGGTAACCGCCTCCCTGCTGCCTTTTACCCTGCCGGAGGTTCTCCTGCAGCGGGATCTGCCGGTGATGCTGCTCTTTTCCCTGGTGCTGCTGACGGCCATCGCCGTTCGGGGTCGCCTGGACCGCGTCCTGGGGGTGGTGCTGCTTACCGGTTACGCCGCTTATCTGTATTGGCTGATATAGAGAGAAGGTATCCGTTCACCATGGTCAACGACTTGTCGATTTAACGGGCTGTAATCGTTCAGCAGCACCGCAGGTTCGGGCAAGCGGCCAAGCGCCGCGTACCCCGTGTACGTAAGCCTGGCTGATCGCCCGAAGATGCGGTGCTGCTGAACGATTACGAGAGAAGAGGAGAGGTGATGCAAAACCGCTACGACCACGACGAGGCCGCCGCCTTTGTCGCCGCCCGCCCCGATTGCTCCCCTGCCCTGGCCCTGCGAGTTTATACCTCCCGCCTGATCGGGCGGGAACCGGCCCTGGTGTTGCACGGCGGCGGCAACACCTCGGTGAAGGACCGGACCCGCAATATCCTGGGTGAGGAGCTGGAGGTGCTTTATGTCAAGGGCAGCGGCTGGGACCTCGGGGCCATCGAGGCCGCCGGTTTTCCCGGGCTGGATCTGGCCTGGCTGCGGCGCTTGCGGGGGTTGGCGAGCCTGGGTGACGAGGAGATGGTCAACCAGTTCCGCACCCATATGCTGGATGCCGCCGCCCCCAACCCCTCCATCGAGACCCTGGTTCACGCATTTTTACCCCACCGTTTTATCGATCATACCCATGCCGACGCCATTGTCACCCTGACCCATCTGCCCGAGCCGGAAAGGCACCTGCGGGCGGCCCTGGGCCCCAAGATCGGCATTCTGCCCTTTATCATGCCCGGCTTCCCCCTGGCCCGGGCGCTGGCCGATCTGTACGAGGACGATCCGGAGATCGAGGCGGTGATCCTGCTGCAGCACGGAATCTTCACCTTCGCCGACGAGGCGGAAACGGCCTACACCCGGATGATCGATTATGTGAGCCGGGCCGAGGCCTATCTGGCCGCGGGGGCAGGCGCGGGCCGGACCCCGGTTGTCGCCGCCGGGGTGGAGCACGATCCGACCCTGCTGCTGCCCTTGCTGCGCGGGGCCCTGAGTTTTGCCTCCCCGGGCGGGGAGCGCCGCTATTTCAGCCTGGCCTGGCGGGCGGCGCCCGACCTGCTGGCGGCCCTGGTTCGGCCCGATGCCGCCGCGCTCTTCGGCGGCGGCGTGCTGACCCCCGACCATGTGATCCGGACCAAAAATTATCCCCTTTTGCTAAACCTGGACCCGGCGGTGACTGAAGCCGAGGCCGGTCGGGCTATCACCGAGGCGGTGGCCGATTATGGTGAACGGTATCAGGAGTATTTTGCCCGTCGATGCCGGGCGGCGGGGAGCGAAAAGATCATGCTCGATCCCCGGCCCCGGGTGATCCTGATCCCCGGCCTGGGCCTGGTGGGGGCGGGGTTTTCTCCCAAGGAGGCGGCGATTGCCGCCGATATCGCCGAGCATACCCTGCGGGCCAAGCTGAGCGGCGCCCCTCTGGGCCCCTTTCTCGACCTGGGGGAGGAGCATATCTTCGCCATGGAGTACTGGAGTCTGGCTGTCTCTTATACACATCTCCGAGCCCACGAGACCGTACTAGACATCGTATGC